>Ga0255424_1060_pt1 | contig 11862 bp, 6 predicted proteins | sample ANMaggSeSYBR02F3_FD_182670 | JGI IMG/M metagenome (GOLD analysis project Ga0255424, IMG submission 182670) | Sediment cell enrichment communities from methane seep in Santa Monica Basin, California, United Staets - ANME aggregate JGI... | ecosystem: Environmental > Aquatic > Marine > Cold seeps >... | reverse complement strand
TGATGGGTCGGCTGGCTGGGGAGTATTAAGTTTGTCTAATTGTAAATATGTTGATCTACGAGGTAACAATGATGGTGATATTACATACGGAATTAAGGTTATAAATACATTAGGCAGACCTGGTGGTGTTTGGCCGTATGGTGAATCTGATCATATAAAAATTAGTTATATAGAAATGGCTTTTGATAACGCGCCTGCAGGAAGTGGAATACATATCGGGGACGCATCGCTGTCAAGCTCATGGATATTTGATACTTTTGAGATTCATCATAATTACATTCATGGTACTGGGTATGCAGGAATGTATTTAGGTATGAATAACCCTCCTGATAATGATAATCCATATATCGCAAACTTTTCAGTACATGATAATATTATGGAGGATTTAGGGTCATATGGGATTACTTTGAAAGGAGTACACTCTACCAGTGGCACAAATTCAATATATAACAACAAAATCAGAGGATCGTATAGCGGACAATCAACCGGATTAGTCACAGATAAGGATGATGCGTTTAAATTCGGTATTGGCGGTTGTATGTATTATGGCAATGCGGGAGTAAACATTTATAATAATCGAATTGAAAAAACAGTTGGAGCAGGAATACATGTTGGAATTGAAAATCAAAATGTATATAATAATGTTGTTTGCGGGTGTGGAACCGGAAACCACAATCTTTATGGAAACGGAATAATAACTCGCTGGCATGCAAAAAATGCTCATATTTACGATAATATAATTATCCAGCCAACACGATACGGAATTTACGGCGGAGGCACTACTGTCAACGCTCTTATGTCCAGAAACCTTATCGGAGATGCCGGAATAGGCGAGTGGAGTGAGGGCGCAGTAGGAAAAATAACCGAAAGCACCGGCGCCGATGCCAATATCTATCACGCTGATGTTGCTGACTTTGGTTTTAATGTGTGGTCAGATGATGACGATTATAGTAATGATGATTTTTCATTTGGATATACTGGACCGGCGGACCTGAATGAAGACGGGACAGTCGATCTTGAGGATTTAGTTATGTTTACCGGATTTTGGCTTCAGTGCAATGATCCGCAGAATCCCGACTGCGAGTATCCTTTTTAGGTAACCGTTCATGTTTGCCGCCACAAAATCGTAGATATATCGTAACACTTTAGCCGTACGATGCGGCCCCAAAAGGCCGGAAAGTTGCGTAGGATGGACTTTAGCCCATGCTGTGTAGTCGTGGAAAGCCCAGCGTGGGACTGGGACATCTTACATTCTTACAGGAAAGGACAGAAAAAATGAAAAAGACATTGGTATTATTGGCAATTGTGGCGGGGATGTTGTCGGTAGTGGCGGATAGCGGCAATGGATCAATTTATTATGTTCCTACTTCCACCACAATCGTTGACGGAGACACATTTTGCGGAGGTGGGGCTTGCACCTCAGCAGATACCATTATTATCAGAGGGGGGGCAAGAGGCGATTTGCTCTTTAGAGATTTTAATGGGAATGGATCATACATAACTATTACGAATGAAAACAAATCTCCTGATTCAAGAGTTGTCATTACTAATGATGGGTCGGCTGGCTGGGGAGTATTAAGTTTGTCTAATTGTAAATATGTTGATCTACGAGGTAACAATGATGGTGATATTACATACGGAATTAAGGTTATAAATACATTAGGCAGACCTGGTGGTGTTTGGCCGTATGGTGAGTCTGATCATATAAAAATTAGTTATATAGAAATAGCTTTTGATAACGCGACTGCAGGAAGTGGAATACATATCGGGGACGCATCGCTGTCAAGCTCATGGATATTTGACACTTTTGAAATTCATCATAATTATATTCACGGTACTGGGTATGCAGGAATGTATTTAGGTATGAATTACCCTCTTGACAATGATAATCCATATATTGCAAACTTTTCAGTACATGATAATATTATGGAGGATTTAGGGTCATATGGGATGACATTGAAAGGAGTGCATGAGACAAGCGGGGTTTGTTTAATATATAATAATGTGATTAAGAGGACTGGTCTTGTTTATACGGCTACGGTTGGCGAGAAAAGAAACGGGATAAAAACTCATTACTATTATGGTTCAACTTATGCAAATGTCTACGGAAACTGGATTGAGGCAACAAAAGGCGCGGGTTTAGTAATTGGTGATGGAGATCATCAAGTTCATAATAATATACTTGTAAACTGTGGTACAGAAAATAATTCTGCCTATGGACACGGGATTAGAGTGGATGAACATGCTACATCAGACATTGATGATAATATCATCATTCAACCCACTCGCTATGGGGTATATCATGCATGGGGAACTGGCAGTGTCAATGTTGACCGGAACCTTATAGGAGATCCTGGTATTGGGTGTGTTGAGAATGACCCAATTCTTGTTGAGGGCACAGGGGCAAATGCCAATATCTGCCATGCTGATGTGGCTAGTTTTGGTTTTAATGTCTGGTCAGATGATGGCGATTATAGTAATGATGATTTTACAATTGGAGGCACGGGCACCGCGCACATTCTAACAGAAGCGATGGGCGAAACTGTTACAATGAACGATTTTACGCCTACGCTTGTTGCGGGTGATACGGTTGTCATATCTCCCAGTAGAACATCTGCGATTACATTATCTAATATCATAGGCTCTCCAGGATCATGGATAACTTTTACAAATCCTTCTGATGCTCAGATTACCATAGCAGATGCCAGCTCTGCTATCGGACAGATGAGAATAAGCGGATGCAGATATATTCGTTTGCTTGGCAATAATTATTCTTCTGAAACTTATGGAATACGACTTAATGGAGTTTGGATTGGTGGTTGCTTAGGAGTTGTTAATACAAAAGATATTGAAATTGCTTATATTGAAGCATATAACGCAAGCCATGTCGGCATAGGTATGAGTCAATGTTGGGCGCCCTGGGCATGTGTTGACACTGAAATTATGGAGAATGTTACAATTCATCATAATTATATCCACGATGTTGGCGGAGAAGGAATGTATCTTGGAAAATCAAGTCGGACTAATGCTCCCAAGTTTCGTGATGTTCAAATTTATAATAATAGAATAGAGAACTGCGGCTGGGACGGAATTCAGCTTGGACAGACTATTGGAGAAAATAATAATATATATAATAACACCCTTAAAAATATCGGTCACGGAGGAACAAATATTCATTGCTGGAGTACTGGAGTACATCAAACAGCGCCTTGTCCAGGACAATGGTTTGGCATAGTAACCAATCCCGAAAATTACGGCGTTAATATTTACCGGAATTATGTTCAGGATGTCCACTTTACCGCTATTAGTACTCATTTTGATTCTGATGGTCCTGTTGATATTTATGATAATGTGGTCTGGAACGCTGGATACAGAGGGATATCAGTACAAAGCGGAATTGGATTAAGTACGGTAATTAACAATACTGTGGTTTCTTCTGTTAGGGGAATTTCGACTAGAAACGGAGATACTACCGGCGAAGTCCGCTATAACCTTGTAATCGCAAACAGCTCTGGTGGAATAAGCTCTGACTATTCAACCCAAAACGACAACAGAACGCAATCAAGTATTGCCACTGAGAATTTTGTCAATGCCGCAACTGGAGATTTTAGATTAACAACAACTTCCCCCGCAAAAGACGCCGGCATCGGAACAGGTTATTCAACTGTTGATTTTGATGGTAATACAAGACCGCACGATTCTGCCCCTGACATCGGGGCGTACGAATATTATAACCCCGGCGAGTTGGCGGATTTGAATAATGACGGGGAAGTTAATCTTGAGGATTTTGCCGTTCTGGCCTCGTACTGGATGAATGAAGATGTATGCTCGCCGCCGGATTGGTGCGGAGGTGTCGATTTCGACATGAGCGGAACGATTGACCTTCTCGATCTGGCGACCTTTGTCGAAAGCTGGCTCTGGCAGTAAACAACATAGGCTGAAGTTCATCCTACACGGTTAAAAAAGATGAGTTTTATTCCCCGATTGACATCTGGGACTGGTTGTCAGAGAATTTCAGGACAGGACAAAGAAAATGAAAAAGACATTGGTTTTGGTCATTGTAGCGGGGATGTTGTTGGCAGGGGCGGGGATGGCAGAGTCCATCACTGTCATTCCTAATCCTCACGTGGTGGTGAATAGCGGGGGAACATCAGAAAATAAATTCACAAACACATTTCTATATCGCATTGGTGCGGCATTCACCCCACAAGATGTCATAGACGTCCACAAATATGACCTGATTGCAGTGCAGGGGTTCAGATGGGCACAAGTGAACAGAAATACATGGGGGGAACTTAAGAAACTCAATCCTGATATTCTGATATTTCCCTATTACGGTTCGCATAGTAATGATAATAATGACGATAAAACAAATCCATATAAAAGCGGCATGGGGCGATGGAATATTTCACGCGGGCACTCGATGGGGAACACCAACACCGATAATCCAGACTTGTTTTATCTAACCAGTAGTGGAAATCGTATCAGTGCCGGTCCGGCATGGCCACGTTCGTGGGTACTGGATTACGGCGATCCCAAGGTACATCAATACTGGCTCGAAGCATACATTACAGACAATGTGAACAAGCCATGGGAAGCAGATGGTGTTATGCTCGATACCGTTCCTATAAGGTTGACGGGGTTGGACGGAGTTCCAACAGGATATTTCGATGCAAAGTGGCAGACGGATATGCAAAGTTATCTCAATGCACTATCTAAAGAACTCGCTAACCACAACAAAATTATCTGGGGGAACACAGGCGTTATAAAAACACAAGATGATATTGACGCATACATCGGCCTTGATAACATCAAAAACCCGATATACATGGGTAATTCCGAAGGCGCGTTTGTTTCTGGTTGGGGCAGAGGCGATTGTCAGTTTGTTGCAGAGCGTGTCTGGCTAAAACAGGTTGAGGTAAGCAGGCATATCCACCACATGAAATATGGTATGCAATCGTTTGTCAAACATGAAAGAAGCGGGTTTGAGCATAGTAATACCGGCACAGATAATTATAGTAAGTCGGTAACCGTGAAGGACGCTCTCTGGTACGGGCTTTGCTCTTATCATCTTGGTAAAAACACAGTTGACAATAACACATATTTTAGTTTTACAGCAAATACTTATTCTGATGCTGTATATTATGATGAATACGATATCGATCTTGGTAATGCGATTGATACATTCAAAGTAACGAATATCAGCGGCAATAATATCTACTGCCGCGAATTTGAAAAAGGATATGTTTATGTCAATCCCACCAGAAATAATGTTTTAAATATCCCTTTGCCGGAAACCTGCAAACAGTTAACTCATACTAATTTTAAAAACGATCCTGCTACAATTTCAAATACCACCACCATTAATTTAGTATCGCACCGAGGAACATTTTTATTAAAGAGCGACGGAAAGGTCAGCCTTGAGGACTTTGCCGTTCTGGCGGCCTGGTAGAATGATGAAAACGCATGTTCGCCGCCGGATTGGTGTCAGGACGCCGATTTCGACTGGAACGGCACGATTGACCTTCTTGATCTGGCGACCTTTATCGAAAGCTGGCTCTGGCAGGCGAATTAATTGACAGGAAAGGATAGGAAAAGTGAAAAAGATATTAGTTCCGGCAATTATGGCGGGGATGCTGTTGGCAGGGGCGGCAATGGCGGAATCCATCACGGTAGGGAACTTCAGCTTCGAGGAGCCGTGTACGGTCAAATTACTCAACTGGCAAAACGTACCCAACTGGAACAGCGATACGACGGCTACGAATTCGGGCGTGGATAGTGTGGCAAGCGGATATGTTGTTACAGACGGCGAATGGTTTGGTTATCTGTGGAACGAGGATCCGTCAGTCTATAATCTGACAGATCGTACAATTGCCGCCGGCGAGGTATTTATTCTGACAATTGACGCCTCGGCCGGCTACACAAGCAGCGGTAACTGTCCGCTCTTTAAGATGACGCTCTATTATGACAACGCCGGCAGCCGTGTTCCTGTTTCATCTCATACGTTTGCTTTGTGCGGACCCGCCGATCATATTATTCAAGATGAATACTCAATTGAATTTAACGCCAACTCGGTCTCAGCGTCGATTGGAAAAAAAATCGGCATCGAGCTGCAAAATACCGTAGCGCCGGCCCTTACATCATGGCTGCTTATGGATAACGTGCGGCTGGTAAGATCATTGGTAAGCAATCTCAGCCCAACCAACCATGATACATTCGTCGCGGTAACCGCGAATCTCAATTGGAATCTCGATCCCTCCGTAGATAAATGCGATGTTTATTTCGGGACCGATTCCGATGTAACAGCTAACCCTAAAGTAATCGACGGCGTAAGGCAGACAAGTTACAATCCTCCGGGCAATCTCGACCCTGAGAGGATTTACTTCTGGCGTGTCGATACTTATGTTGGTGAGACACTTTACAAAGGAGATAAAATCAAGTGGGAATTTACCACGGCACCGTCGGGAAGTCCAGAGGAAGATGTCTATTACGTGAACGGCGACTACGGCGATGACGATAATCCAGGGACAATCAATGAACCCTGGCAAACTATAAGCAAAGCGAATTCCACACTTCAGGCCGGCGATACTGTCTATATCAGAGGCGGGATTTATACCGACCAGCCAATAGACCCTGACAATACCGGCAACAGCAATAACCCTCTGGCTTATGCAGCCTATGCGGGAGAAACGCCCATCATAAGAGGAATGGGGACTCATTTGGCAGAGTTGGGTTATAATTCACAGATTGCTTTGATAAATAAGGAATATATTACTTTAAGTGGAATTTCTATGCATGAGCCCAATAGGCGCTGGTTTCATATAAAGGGGTGCAGCCACATAACCTTTGACAAAATGGTATTCGATTATGCAAAAACATATTCCCAATATTGTTTAAGTCGTGTAGAAAATAGTTCAAACACGCAGTTTATTGATTGTTCGTGGGACTCAAAGATTGCTGAGGACTCAGATAAACAAAATGATTTTCTTGGTATAAAGAACTCGCAAAGAACATTATTTCTCAGGTGCGACTTTGCTGATGTATCACATAATCCTGTATATCACAGCGATTCAGACCCATATGGCACAGAGATGTATGTGGTTTTTAAGGATTGCACTGTAACAAATAAGTGGAGACACGGACTGGGAAACTGGTTTGATTTTCAATTGATTGACAACTGTACATTTGCCGGCGTGGGAAGGATGAATGATAAATGTCCTTGCTTCGCTGACAGGAATCGTGGGACACCTGCCATATATGTAGGGTCAAACAGGTATTCAATTATAAGGAATAATATAATCTATAACTGTGATAAAGGGATAAACCTGAGAGGAGGCCCGTATGGCGACAGCGAATTCAATGCAATATACCACAACACAGTGTACAATGCAGACGGCTGTGATGGCAACGATCAACCAATCAAGGGAATTTCCTTTTACAGCGAATCAAATGGATATGGTTTGTATCACCATCTTATAATCAATAACATCTTCTGGAAATCCGAGCATGCCAACCAGGTACGGGCATTTTCCTATAGCGACCCACTCACTCCACCAATGGATAATATCATTTCATATAATATTATCGGTGATCCTTCAAAGGAGAGCGGCATCAGGTGGCAGGTTCCTTATGTAGGAGCGACACTTGCATGGCAGGAAGCGAACAGTAATGACGGATGGGCAGATAATCTTATAAAGCCCGGAACGGAGAGTTCTCCTGACCCGCTTTTTGTTGATGATAATACAGACTCGCCTGACCTTAATCTGCAGCCAGGCTCTCCTGCAATTGACAGTGCCAGATATATGACACTTACTGACGGTTCCGGAAGCAATAGTGTGAATTTGAAGTGTGATGATGTCTTCTGGGCCTTCTCAGGACCATATCCTCCATGGAACATAATTCATCCTGACATTCAAGCAGACAGAATTTATTTTCAGCAATCAGACACTTCATGGGTGGAAAGAACAGTTGTTGGAATTGATCATAATACAAAAACAATAACTCTCGACACTCCCACATCATGGAATGATAACACCCCTGTTTATTACAAAAAGTTTAATGGCAATGCGCCAGACATCGGGGCGTATGAATTCACCAGCGTAACGCAGTCGCCAATCGACCAAACCGACTGGAGCCTTGTGTATGTTGACAGCGAAGAGACGCAAGCTGAACAGGATGGTCATGCAGTGAATTCGTTCGACGGCGATCAGGATACCTTCTGGAGTACAGCGTGGTACAACATCGACCCTGCCCCGCCCCATCCTCATGAAATACAGATCGACTTGGGCGACTTTTATGATATTTGCGGATTCAGGTATCTGCCTCGGCAGGATGAAGAGCCGGGCAGCGAAAACGGTATGATAGATGAATATGAATTTTATGTCAGCGGCGACGGTGATAATTGGGGAATAGCTGTCGCGAGCGGAACTTTCGCCAATGACAAGACGGAGAAATCGGTTTCGTTTGATCACATACTTGGCCGATATGTCCGCTTGAGAGCCATTTCGGAGGTGAACGGTAATCCATGGACGATTATGGCGGAGCTGAATATTTTGGCTGTTCAGCCGGACTCGGACATAAATGATGACGGTAAAGTTAATCTCGAAGACTTTGCCGTACTGGCGGTCTGGTGGGATGATGACGGCGACTGTGTGGAGCCGGATTGGTGCGAAGGTGCCGATTTTAATATGAGCGGAACGGTTGATTTTACCGATCTCGCGTACTTTGTTGAAAATTGGCTGCGGCACGGCTAATAAATAAAACAGAAGAAAACGAAGAAAAAAAAGAGAAGAAAAGAATATAAAACAAATGGTGTGATATATCGCTGTTCTTCTCACAACTCATTCTTTATTGCTTCCTGGTACACTTTATAAGTTAATCGAGCGGTTTTATAGATGGAAAATTGATCGGCCTGCCTGATACACGCCTCGCGCACCTGTGGATTATCGACATCGTTCGTCAGCGCCCTGGCCATCGCCGCCGTTATCTCTTCCTCGGAATACGGATCAAAAAAACGTGCTGTCGTCCCTGCCACTTCCGGAATGGCACCGCCCCTGGAGCAGGCGACAGCGGTACCGCAAGCCATCGCTTCAACAGATGCGCAGCCGAATCCTTCGTACAAACTGGGCAGCACAACCAGTGAGGCAAGATTATATATCGCCGGTAAATCGTCGGCAGCCACCCAGCCGAGAAAGGTTACATATTTTTCAATGCCCAGATCAGCGGCTCGCGAAACAAGTTGTTGTGTTTGCGGCGAAAGCCCGCCCGCGAGAACAAGCGGATATGTCTCGCGTAACTCCCCGGACAATCGAGCGTAGCTGTTGAGCAGACGAACCAGGTTTTTGTGAGGTTTATGGTTGCCGGTATAAAAGATAAAACGTTCGGATAGATTGTATTTCTCGCGAATCCGCGACAGTAATTCGATATCGTCGATAGGATGATGGGCGGGATCGTGGCTTTGTGGAACAACGGCTATCTTCTCTGCGGGCGCGTCCAGCAGACGGACGGCTTCATTTTTGGTATATTCGGAAATGGCGATTACGCGGGCAGCCCGCCGGACAGCCCGGCGGGTCAGCCGATAAAAGTAAGCTCGCTTGACCGCCGAACAATATCCGACATCGCTCAGCGGATATAGATCATGCAGGGTAATCACTATCGGCACACGTCGCAGCCCTAACGGCAGATCAAAATGGGGATAATGATAAAGCTCCGAGGTATCGTAAAAACGGAGAAACTCTATATGGTGACGCAGAGACAGCATCGGTGCACGCACGGAACGAAGTTCTATGTTACCCTGACACTCTGACGGCACGAGTGAATACAGTCCGCGAATAATCTCCTGCTGATGTGGACACCATCGATTGTGATACAACACCCAATGATTATCCGGGTATTCCAGCGGAAGTGTGGTAATGAGGCGCCTGACATAGACCCGCCCGCCGCCGGGCAAATGGGCAAACCGCAGGTCAAAACTGATTTTCATACAGACAATTCGCCCCTGTTTAATTCTTACACTCTTACACTCATATACTCATATACTCATATACTCATACACTCATACACTCATACACTCATACACTCATACACTCATACACTCATACACTCATACACTCATACACTCATACACTCATACACTCATAACTACCGCTTGTTCGCAGGCCCAACGGCTGGCCTAAAATCTCGGCCATCACAATCGCCTGTGCTGCTGTATTACTGTTGCGCAATACCTGTTGCAAAGGCCCAATAGCCGGTACCTGTGCTGTCGCGACCGTTTTTTTCTCTTCGCGTGTTGCCCGCCGTAATCGGACGGCTTTTCGGGTGGACGTCATTTGTCTTTTTGCCGTGATTTGGTCGCTGGTGAGTTGTCCGGTTAGTGCCGCCGCGGCCGCGTGCTTTGGCGGCCTGCTTACCGGGCGTTTTTGAACAGCGGGCCGTCCGGGCGGTGGCGCCATCCTTGGCTGCCTTGTTACTTGTGGTCCCGCGGGTCTGCGGGCCGTCGTGGGAACGGGCCTTTGGATGGTTGGTATCGGCTTGGAGGGCTGCGGAGTCGGGGGCCTGGAGGGTTGCTGCTGATCCGGCTTAGGGACGCGATTTCGCGCATAGCTCGGCAGCGACCTGGTCTGCTGCCGTGGCGGAGTTGGCGTCGGCTGTGATGGGGGCGGACTCTTTTTACTTTGCTTGTTCTTAATCCAACCACTGAGCGTGTACAAAACCACCAGGATCAATATTGGCCACAATTTGCGCAACGGTTGCGTATTCTCGCCGGGTTTTGGTATATCCGCCAGAATGGCTAATAGTTGCCGCCACATAGTAGTTGCTCCATTATCATATATGGGTGTAAGAGTATAAGGGGAAAGAATAAAGTTTCTATTTACTCATCTACTCATCTACTCATCTACTTTTTCTGCTCTTCTGATGGTCCGCCTCGTCCGATGGAATCTCTCATATCGGTATCGGACTTGATATTTTTCATGCGATAATAGTCCATAATCCCCATATTACCGCTACGGAACGCATCGGCCATTGCCCTGGGCACTTCCGCCTCGGCGAGCACAACCTTGGCCTGATTTTCCTGCACTAATGCCTTCATTTCCTGTTCGCGTGCGCGTGCCATAGCGGCTCGGCCTTCGGCTTCCGCCTGTCGCATTTGTTTGTCCGCCTCGGCCCGTTCGGTTTCCAGTAACGCTCCGACGTTGGCCACATCTCTCACGCTTGCCACGCTCACGTCGGCGATATCGATGGAAACGATCTCGAAGGCTGTTTGGGCGTCGAGTCCGCTTTCCAGAACTTTGCGGGAGATGCGATCGGGATTTTCCAATACGTCTTTATATGTATCCGATGAGCCGATAGCGCTGACAATCCCCTGGCCGACCCGCGCGATAATGGTTTCTTCTGTCGCTCCCCGGACCAACTGGGCTATATTGCTTCGTACTGTAACTCTTGCCCGGATAAGCAGTCGAATCCCGTCCCTGGCTACTGCGTCCAGCATAGCCGTACCTGCCTCCTGAGTCGGACAGTCGATAATCTTGGGCTTGACTGTGGTTTGGACCGCGTCGAGAATATCGCGGCCGGCCAGATCGATTGCGCGGGACACATCCAGCGTCAGGGCAATTTTGGCACGGTGTGCCGCTATCATCGCCTGTACCAGCTTTATAACCTGTCCACCGGCGAAATGATGCGCCTGTAATTCGGTGAACGTAATGGGAATGTTCGCCTTGAACGCGATTATCAACGCGTTGACGCAGGTCATTACATCGGTAATGTCTTTACGGACCAGAAAAGCGCTTTCCAGTTCCACCGTACTCAGGTCTTCTATGCCTGCCTGTACTGCTGAAATTCTCGCTGACACTACCATTTGAGCCG
>Ga0255424_1211_pt1 | contig 11934 bp, 12 predicted proteins | sample ANMaggSeSYBR02F3_FD_182670 | JGI IMG/M metagenome (GOLD analysis project Ga0255424, IMG submission 182670) | Sediment cell enrichment communities from methane seep in Santa Monica Basin, California, United Staets - ANME aggregate JGI... | ecosystem: Environmental > Aquatic > Marine > Cold seeps >... | reverse complement strand
GCTGGGCAGTTTGTCGGAGGCAGCAAGAGTTTTTGACAGCAGGCACATGGAGGAAATTGTCAAAAACCTTGGCGATAAACTTAAACCCATTTCCACCAACACCAAGCTAAATGATATAGCCGGCATCCTTACTGCTGTTGACGGCACTTTAATTAGGGTTTGCTGAATAAATCACAACTTATGTATTGACAGGCAGATACGCCACCTTTACACTGTATCAAGTGAACGGGATTATCATAAAATGGATTAAAACCCTTGCACTTGGAGACACGGATGTACCGCAAAGACAACCCACATCAGATGAAATTCCAGAATTTTTACCTTCCGTTTGGCGGCGAACTCAGCGGTGAGAATCGTTGGGTGATCCTGGCTGAGCAGATTCCCTGGCATAGAATTGAGCAGAACTACTGTGAGTTATTCAGTGAAGATGAAGGTTGTCCGGCTAAGGAAGCTCGCGTGGGATTCGGTGCTCTGATCATCAAAGAACGTCTGGGCACTACTGACCGAGAAACTGTCGAGCAAATTCGCGAGAATCCGTATTTGCAATATTTTCTGGGTTTCGCAGAATACAGTAATGAGACCCCGTTTCATCACAGTATGATGACGCATTTCCGCAAACGTTTCAACAAAGAGACACTTGCTCAGATCAATGACATGATTGTTGAAGATGCTATGAATCAGGAGTCAGAAGTTGCAGATAAATCTTCCGATGATAATGACAAGCCATCAAACAATGGCAAGCTAATCGTTGATGCAACATGCACTCCGGCTGACATTACATACCCCACAGATTTGAATCTTCTCAATGATGCCAGAGAGAAAACCGAAGAGATAATCGATGCTATGCACGCCCCATTTATTGGTGAGAAACGAAAGCCCCGCACTTATCGTCAGAAAGCCAGAAAAGATTATCTTGCGGTAGCCAAGCAGAAAAAACCTGGGTATAAAAAGATTCGCAAAGCCATCGGCAAACAGCTTCGCTATCTCAAACGTAATTTGCGAACAATTGAAAAAAGGGTTAAAGCAGGCCTTTTGCAGCTTTTGACCAAAAGGATGTATCGTAACTTGCTTGTCGCCCAAGAGCTTTATCGACAACAACTATGGATGTATGAAAATCGTAGTCACAAAATCGCAGATCGAATCGTCAGTATTTCCCAGCCGCATGTTCGTCCGATTGTTCGAGGCAAGGCCAGGAGCAATGTAGAGTTCGGAGCAAAGATTTCGGTAAGTTTGGTAAACGGTTTTAGTTTTGTTGATCGGATCAACTGGAACAATTATAATGAATCCGGCGATTTAGAATCTCAGATAGAAAGCTACCGCAATCGTTTTGGGTTTTATCCGAAATCGGTGCATGCTGATCAGATTTATCGTACACGTAAGAATCGTCGATACTGTAAAAAGAACGGCATCCGTCTTTCCGGCCCGCCTTTAGGCCGCCCCAAAAAGGTAACCGAAGCGAATGCTTCTGAGTTGAAACATGACCGACGAATTCATCGACAGGATGAGATCGACCGGATTGCGATAGAAGGTAAATTTGGCCAGGGTAAGCGGCGATTTACACTGGACCGTATCATGGCCAAACTCGCCAAGACATCCGAGGCAACAATCGTGATATCGTTTATCGTGATGAATCTGGAGAAGATTCTCTCTGCTTTGTTATATTTTTTACTCAGTTATTGTCGGATGTGCCGTATTCCCCTACGTGTATATGCTGCCGGGGATCGCAACAGGCATTGGGACATGCAGATTGCGGCTTGAAATACTGCTGCGATGGGCCGCCGTAGATAGCGGGATGCAAAAAATAAGTTATTCAGCAAGCCCTAATTAACTAAGGTTTTGCAAAATGGCGGTTAGGTTTTGTTAGAGCCTTTTAATCATCGGGCAGCACTTTTTTCCTCCACGATTTGATTCGGCTGCGGTGTTGTTTATCTTCCTGTTTTTTTTGTTTTGAGGCCGCGGTGGGCTGTGTGGGCCGTCGCGGTTTTGGCTGTACGAGTGCCCGGCAGATAATCCGGCGCAGACGATACAAAACTTCCCGGCGATTATCCTTCTGACGGCGGAATCGGTCCGATTCGATAATGATTGTGCCCTGCTTTGTCAAACGACGGCCGGCGAGCACGGCCAATCTCTTTTTAGCGGCGGCGGGGACCTCCGGACAGCCCTTCATGTCGAAGGTCAACTGAGCACGGGTATTAACTTTATTGACGTTTTGTCCCCCCGGCCCCCGTGAGCGAATAAAGTTGATTTTTATATATTCCCGTCTGACAGTGATCTTTTCATTGATTTGTAACATTTTTGTCTGCTTTAATTATTTTTCGCAGCTTGAACAGTTCCCTGAATGCCCGCAGGATGACTAAAATGTTACCACCACTCTGCTGACCGGTCTGACGCGGCAGGTGCCGTACCGGCCGCTGGACGATACTATAGCCGGCCTGTTTCGCTCGTGTCAATATCTCGGTATCAATCAGTGCCCCTTCGCTGAACATTTCGATCCGGTCGAATATCTCCCGCCGATACAATTTGAACGCGCAATCAATATCCCGAATCTTCAAGCCAAACACAAAGCCGACCAGTTTATTCCAGGCCCAGCCGTTGAGCCGTCTCAACCAACGGTCCTGCCGGTTTATGCGATAACATGTAATAATGTCGTAACTGTTCGTCAGATCAATCAATCCGGGCAGCTCCCGGATGTCAAACTGTCCATCGCCGTCGGTATAGAAAATCCATTCCTTGCCGGCTGTGCGGAACCCGCTCTGTAATGCTCCGCCGTAACCGCGATTATGCGGGTGATGCACCACTTTGACGTGCTTGTTCTTGCGGGCCAGATGGTCCGCTATCTCACCGGTCGCGTCGGCACTGCCGTCATCAACGATAATCACTTCGTAATCGTCGCTTATCTCCTCCAGTACCCCCAGCGTCTGGTGTGTAAGCTCCTCGATTGCTCCTTCCTCGTTATGGCAGGGGAAAAAAACCGATATGCTGATTGGGCCGACATTTACCACAGCCATTGCTTCCATTTCTCTTTTTCCTGCATGGAGCTAATCATATTATTGTAATCTTTCGCTTCATTATGATACCGCTGTGCCTCGTCCGGTTTCCGTGCCTTATTTGACAATTGCTCCAGCAGTTGGCAGGAATGCGCCAGAGCGACCATGTTATTCAGCCGTCCCAGTTCCTCCTTTTTCTCCACCTTGTCGAAATAGAGAGCACGTTTTTGAGAAAAATATTTCTGTAGCTCGCTTTGCATTCCCAGTTTCATACCCACATTATATATCATATCATATATCCTCGGCACGTATCGTTCAACTTCCATCAGCATTTTTGTCCCTTGCGCCGCCGTTTGAGGATTTCTGCTGTGGCAGTTGATATACCCAATGGAAAAGTTACGGGAGTACTCATCCGGATATTTGAGTTGGCTGGGCTTTTTCCGCAACAGTTCCCTGTTCTCCGGCGCATCAACGCGGAAAAAGACAGCGTGCCGGTTGTCGATATAAAGCAGCGACCACTTCTTCGAACGGCCGAAAACCCTGAACAAGTTTTTCGATCGTCGCAGGGACAGCAGGGCGACGTTCAGCCCGTCCCGCTCCAAAATATTTTCATACAATTCAAGCTCACCAACGGCAAAATGAATCATTGTCTGATAATATTGCTCGGCCTGCAGGGCCTCTTTCGTACTGCGAAACTCCTCCTCTTTTAGTTTGATCTTCAGCAAATTGTCAATCAGTTTATCAAAGAATTTCGGGTCTGTCGGGGATAATCCCATTTTACCGGCTAACTGCTTTACCTGGTTATAATATTGAGTGTTTTTCTCTTTAGGTATGTTTCTGAGGCTTCTCCAGTATGCGAAATGACGGACTTTGTAGGCCGCCTGGCTCCGACCGTCCATAAAAACCTTACACGGCGGTTCACCGGTCTGCGGAATTGGTATCTGATGGAAGGCGATGAATCCACCATTGGTCCATTCGTTAAATACCTTACCTTTGACCCTGTTAGCGTCGAAAAATTTAATACCACGTACCGGCTGATCGTTAATGCCCACCATCCTGCGGAATACTGTTTTTACTTCCCCGTCGGCCGGCGGCCTATAATACATCTCCCACATCGCCAGGATAAAAACCAGCCCTGTTAAAATTGCCGCTATCATACTCATGCTCGCGAGCCATAATGCAGTCTTTCGGCCCATAGGAGCTAATTCCTGTGGTTCCTGATGCGCGTACCGTCGCTGCAGACGAACCATATTAATAATTTCCTGAACCATTATTGCCAGAAACGGCGCCAGTACTACCCCACCGAGGAAAATGAACCGGCGTGACATAATCGACATATAAACCGTGATACCCATTATTCCCAGATGCGCCAAGTCAATCCTGGGCCAATTATCAACGGCTGGTATTTGCCTCTGCCGCCGTCGTCGCGGCTGCGGCTGAGCGGGCTTGAGAAAATACAACACCCACCACACAACAAAAACTATTCCTAAAACCGTTAGGAAGTAGATATAGGGCTTCTCATTACCGAAACCGCCGCTGTCCCATATCGGCTTCCATTCAATAACGTCCCGCCAGACCACGCCCTCCGAGCCTGTAGCCACGAGAAACGGATGAATCAGGTTTTCCCAGCCGAACGGACTGAATATCCCCGGAATCAAAGTAACCACCACCGCCATAATTACCAGCCAGCGGAGGCCGCGACTGCTTACCTGCACAAACCGCCCCGGCAGCGACGAATGCAGTAATTTCATCATCAGATAGCCGCCCAGCACAATCCAGAAAATTATGATCGGATAGATAAAACCGCCGTGCACATTGGAGCCGAGAATCATCACCGGGATCATCCAAAGCAGCAACCGGTAACGCCGTTCCCGCCAAAGCGCCAACAGGAAAATCATGATCGAAGCAAAAAATATCGTACTGACGTTCGCCCGCAGATCGACAAACGAACGGCTGATTAAGATACCGAAAGCCGCCGCGGCTCCAGCCGACAGCGGATGTGCTCCCAGTACCCTCGCCGCCCAATAAGCGAACAGCGCCGTCAGCACTGCCTGCAGGAATTTATAAATTACAATCAGCAACTCGCCTTTTTGCGGCTCCCGCCAATCGCCTCCGAATGCTGTTTTCATTTTGTAAAACATCACATGCGTCAGCCAGTTCTGGTTCACCCAGCCGAAATTTTCATGATCGCCGGGTATATACGCTCGCGACGCTGCGCTGTACGGGTCTTTATTGGTAATGTGAATACCGAACTTATCCAGCAGCCTCATCTGCCAGGTCCGACCCGGATGATTCATCGCCCAGGGATTTATCTGAAACCGACCGCATTCCATCGCCACCCACGTGTCCCCGCCGCCGACGATCTCGTCCGCGCTATGTAGCCCCGCAGTGATCACCAGCAGTACGCAACCGATCCACACCCATTGCGAAATTCCCTTTTTTTCCAATGTTGTATCTGATAATTCCATATTTAGTCCTGGGTGGCATGCTTTAAGCGTAGCTTATGCAAAGCATAAGTAAGTTTAAGCATGTTTGCCTGCCTTTCTCAAATTAGACGCCAGCGTCAAAAGTACTTTGCCCCCTTGATTTTGGAGCGTTGGCATTGTTTTTGCGGCGTTTTTCGGACTTTTGGCGGTTGCATCAAATTATGGCAAAAAGTTTTTTATAGTCTTTAACTTCGCCGGCAGATACTCTTTCACCACGAAATCCAATCCATGCTTGGCGAACGCCTGCTGTTCCACCCTAACACCGGCCTGGAGCATTTGGCTGATCGCTTTTTGCCAGGGCTTGTGGTGCTGCACAAATGGGTCGTTTTTCAGGGCGTCTTTAGCACGTTTGATGTCCACTTCTTTCAGCGGATGCGTCGGCAGATCATAATCAACTACATCCTGCGGCGTTACACCCAGAAAGCTCGTCTGCGGCACACAGAAAAACCGGTTCAGGTGAGCCGCGTTACCCGAACCGACTTTCAGCGTGCGATATATATTAAAATACCCATAAGGATCACCATCGACAAAGGCATATACGGGAATTTTAAGTTTGTCGCTCAGCCGCCGGATGAACCGCCGACACGCCCTTGTCGGGACACCGCCCAGGCTAATTATAATGCAATTGTTCTGATCCCAATAACTGTATTTATGCAACCGCTGAAACATACCTGCCGTCTCGATTGCCAGGATAAACTTCGCCCGGCTGCGAAAATCCAGGTTTTCAACATCGATCGGTATCGAATAGGCGCCCGAACCGAAACGGGTACAGTCTATCTCTAACTTTTCACCTTTACTGTCATGGTCAACCACGATCAGGCGACCGGCGATTTCACCTCCTTTTTCCTCCGGCACAAACCTGAGTTGTTCCCTGATTGTTCCGAACATCGCCTCAATGTCTTCCATCACCGTATCCGATTCCGGCTGCTCTTTGAAGGCCGCCTCAGCCCAGTTCTTGCTGATATAATACGCCTCTCTTTTAGTGGCCATGTCGTCTTTTTCAATCAGCTCTTTGCTCAGCGACATCATCTTGAGTGTCTGGGCGAATGTCTTGACGGTATTGACTGTCAGGGTTCGTTCTTTGACGGTGCCTTTCAACTCGAAATAGCCGATTTTCGGTCGATACATTACGTTCGACAGACTCCTCACCGGGATTTTCATTTTTGGTTTGCGGTGCCTGTCGATTTTGTCATAGACATCCTGGGCACTATCTTCTATTTTTTTCAGTACATTTACCTGCCGTCTGGCCATTATCAATTACCTTCTGTTATAATAAATGCTTCCTTATTTCTTTTTTTGTAACTGTTCACACTTTTTTACATTTTATATTTTACATTTTTCAACCAGTCTTCGATGTTTTGGGCCAGAATTACAACCTGACGTTTTCGCATTATATATTCTCTTATCGACTTCGGTGTTTTAAGTTTAACCATCGCCTTTTCAACTCGCTGCCACAATCGGTCTTCTTTTGGCCCATCTTTGGCCAGATAAAGCTCGGTTACCAGTTCCTGTAATTTCTGAAGCATAATCGCGTCAAGATTCTGGTAATAGCGGTTGATCACTTCCTGCTGATGTTTACTATATTCTCTGCTACTCATACACTCACAACTTATACTTTCCCCGGTACAAATCCGCCGGATATTTTTTATCATTGCGTTTTATCTTTTCGTAAAACGCCTCGCTCAAATCAACTCCCAGCGAATGGGTCAGCATCAACAGATAATTGAGCACATCCGCCATTTCCTCCTTTACCTGTTCTAATTTTTCTTTATCCTCGGCCACGTCCCGCGACTCGGCTTCACTGAGCCACAAGAAATGTTCCATCAGTTCCCCCGTCTCGATCGCCAGTCCCATCGCGAGGTTTTTTGGGGCATGAAACTGCTCCCAGTCGCGTTGTTTTTCAAAATCCGCCACACAATCGATTAGTTCCTGAATTGTCGTTTTGCTATCTGCCATAGTCGCGTTTCAGATTAAAGTTGACGGTATTTATTTTTCACCCGAAGTCGCCGGCTGAAGAAGTAATTTTCTCTCATACGGACGGTTTGGAAACCTGTTCAGCCACTCCAGAATAGTCGGGTACACTTCTTTTTTCGCATTTTTTCCAATAATCATATCATTATGCCCATAATCATTATGATGCGAATTTATCCGGCCGAACAAGCCGAATTTCTTTATCTCGCTGCCGACCTGGCGGTAGGCGTAACGCACCGCCCCGGCCGTTGCCAGGTTATCCAGCGTCCCCGCCATAAAGTAGGCAGGTGTCGTTACCTTCGCCAATTGGGCCGTGTAATCAATGCTGCCGTCCAGAGACATAAAACGTTCGGTTCGAATCATATTGAGTAATTGTTTAAACTGATCGGGCGAAATCTCTTCTTCGGCCCGGCGGAACAAATCACGTAACAGGCCATCATCTACGTTTTCATTATTATAGAATAATTTATTCATTGGGGTGTTCAGATCACCGAAAATCACACCCCAGGTTGCCGGAGCGCTGCTGCCGACTATATGAGAACCGACTTGCAGTGCAGGCTGCGTTTCAAGGAGAAATTCCAGGGGCTTGCTCAACGGATGAAAAACCGCCATCGGCACACTTATCGCCACAAAGCTCTTCACATTACCGCCGCTCTCAGCATAACCCTGCCCCAGATACGCGAACATTATCATACCGCCCATCGAATGACCGATCCAGTGTACCTGTCGATGTCTGGTTTCCTTTTGGACAAAACGAATCGCTGCCGGCACATCGTATTCAATATGGTCATCGACCGACCAGTTAGTCATTTTTACATCTTTAATTCGTTTTTGTAATGTTTTGAGCGTCTCCGGATCAATATTGAAGTGTGCCAGTTTCCGCAGAGCGCTATTGAGCGGCTGACTGCTCGGCGCCGCACCCCTCAGCGACAGTGACCATACATCGTAACCTTTACGGGCCAGGTAAATCGGCAGGGAAACATCCTCACGCAAGTCCCAGAACAATAAATTATAACTGAGACCGTGACAAAGAATCACAGGCGCGTTTTCAGCGGATACTTGTGCCGAACGGTACCGCCGCAACGCCAGCGTAATCCCGTCGTCCGTTTGTGTGTAATAATATTTTCTGGTAACCCCTGCCGGCTCACAACCTCCCCCCGACAGCGCTACTGCCGCCGCCGTAACGCAAATCCATAAGGTTACCCGTTTCCGATTAACTGTCCATCTCATATATTATGTGCTAACGCGTGGGTCAAAGCCCCACCCTACTGGCTATAGGCATTTTTAGAGGTTGCCTTTTGTTCTCCGGCTGCTGTTTTCGACTCACTCAAATTTTTTTCCGCTGAGCTTCTCGAACGCCTCTACATATCGCTGACGTGTACCGGCCACAACATCATTGGGCAGTTCCGGTCCCGGCGGTTTTTTATTGAATTGAATACTTTCAAGGTAGTTCCGCACGAATTGTTTATCGTAGCTTTGCTGATCGCGACCCGGCTCATACTTATCCGCCGGCCAGAACCGTGACGAGTCCGGTGTAAGAACTTCGTCAATCAGGATTATCTCTTCTTTATCATCGACGCCCCATTCGAATTTGGTATCAGCCAGGATGATTCCCCGCTCGGCAGCATACTCTGCCGCCCTGACATATATATCGATACTTTTGTCGCGTACATAGTTTGCCGCTTCAATTCCGACAATATCAACCGCCCGCTCGAAACTTATGTTTTCGTCGTGCTCACCCAGCTCGGCCTTGGTCGCCGGGGTAAAAATCGGTTCACCTAATTTACTGCACTGTTGCAGACCGTCAGGCAGTTTGTGTCCGCAAACGGTTTGGTTTTGCTGATATTCTTTCCAGCCCGACCCTGCCAGATAACCGCGCACCACACATTCGATCGGCAGGACCCTGGTTTTTTTCACCAGCATACTGCGTCGGACGAATTGCTCTTTGTGTTCGGTGAACGGCGGACCGAAATCATCGATGTCTGTGCTGATTAGATGATTCTTCACCTTGTCGCCCAGCCATTCCAGCCAGAACAACGATATATTTGTCAGCACTGCGCCTTTGTCCGGTATGCCGTTGGCCATTATTACGTCAAAGGCGCTTATCCGGTCAGTTGCTACCATTAGCAGTTTATCACCAAGATCATATATATCGCGCACCTTGCCACGTACAGGCTGTTGTCCGGGAATCTCCGTCTTGAGAATTGCGTTACTCGTAATCACGTTACCTCCTGACCTCTAACTTTTTCAATTTACTACTGTTTATTATACATTTTATATTTTAATTTCTATATTCTCTTTAGCTTTCTGATTTCTTCCCCACATAGATCATCAGGCTGCGTGGGCATTTCTGTTGGGCCTTATCGCGTTCTTCCTTATCGCTATATTTTTCGTAATCGATAACCGCCAGGCTCTGTTCCATCCGAAACATATTTGGCGCCAGTTTCACACACAACCTACAACCCACACAACCGACCTTACAATAACCGCGTACATTTTTTGCCTTGTCCAGTGAAGAGCAGGCAATGATCATCAACGGGTCTTCTCGCATAGGCAGCAGTTCAATCAGCCGTCTTGGACAAGTCTGTACACATGCCCCGCAACCCACACAATTATCATATTTTATTATTGCCAACCCCTGGTCAATGTCGATCGCGGCGAACTCACACGCATCGGCACAATCACCGAATCCGAGACATCCGTAAGGGCAATCGATTACTCCCTCCACCATTTGCGCCTCGGCGCAGCTTTTTACTCCATGGTATATTACAGTGTTGATTTGATCATCTGTTTTTGCCGAGCAGTGTACTACTGCCCGCACCGGCGCCGACGCCTCTGCTTCGATCCCCAGGATTGCCGCGATCTCACCGACAGTTGCCTCACCGCCAGGGCCGCACTTACCCATCAGGCCATGATCTTTTACCACTGCCTCTGCGTATGCTCCACAGCCTGCCAGGCCGCACCCACCGCAGTTGGCGCCGGGCAATATGTTCATAATCGCTTCTACTGTCGGGTCTTGTTGTACTTTCAGTTTCGCGTTAGCGATTGTCAGAATAATAACAAACACCATCCCCACCGCCAGCAGAGTTACCCCTGCTATGCCTATGGAGCTTATACTGAACCCAGCCAGTATATTGTGTAAAACTATCGTACCGCTACAGATCATTTTTGCCTGTTTCGTAACATTTTAGCCAAGTCAATCAGCATGGGCTAAAGCCCATCCTACATAACTCATATACCCTTTAAATCATTCCGGAAAATCCCATAAACGCCAGTGTCATAATCCCGGCTGTAATCAGCGTGATCCCTGCTCCTTTTAGTGCTTTTGGAACATCCGCCCATTCGAGGTGTTCGCGGATACCACCCATCATGCAAATTACCAGTGTAAAGCCCAGTCCGCCGCCGAAGCTCGCCACTACCGCCTGCAGGAAAGTAAAGTCCCACAGGTCAATGAACAGACACGTACCAAGGATCGCGCAGTTGGTGGTAATCAGCGGCAGGAAGATACCGAAACTCTCATACAGGCTTGGGAAAAACTTCCGCACATACATTTCCACGAGTTGTACCATGCTCGCGATTACCATGATGAACGCGATATATTTGAGGTATCCCATCCCGATTTTTTGCAGGATGAGGTTATTGATCAGCCAAGTAACTGTCCCGCTGATGGTTATCACAAAGGTTACCGCGCAACCCATCCCGAACGCCATATCAACTCGTTTGGACACCCCCAGATATGGACAAATCCCCAGAAACTTGATTAGTACCAGGTTATTGACTATCGCCAGTGAAATAAACACCATTATCAGGCTGGTTTCTGAATTCATTTTTGGCTCACTTCTTTTTGAAGAAATGGTTACTCAACCCAAGTAATATCCCTAATGTAATAAACGCACCGGCCGGTAGTTTCATCACATTCCAGCACACGAACGCGTCCGGCATGATTTGATATCCCCACAGTGCCCCGTCAGCCAGGATTTCGCGGACACATGCCAGCACACACAGCCCAAATGTAAAACCGATTCCCATCCCCAGCGCATCGAAAAAACTGGTCGTAACGGGTTTTCGACTGCCGCACGCCTCGGCACGGCCGATGATCAGGCAGTTCACGATAATCAACGGTACATAGGCTCCTAATGCTTCACTCATATCCGGCAGAAACGCCTGCAGCAGCAGGTCCGCTATTGTTACGAATGTCGCGATGGTCAGTGTGAACATGAGGATTCGCAGATGTCCCTGCAACAGGTTCCGCATCAGTGAGACCACCACGTTCGAGCAGACCAGTACGAACGTCGTCGCTGCTCCCATCGTGAGTGCCGGCTGTAATTGGGCCGTTACCGCTAACACCGGGCACATCCCCAGCATCTGTCGAAAGATCGCGTTTTCCTGCCACAACCCTCGTACAAAATATGATAACGCTTCCGGGGCGCCTGCTGGTTTTATAGTGCTCACGATTGAATTTTCCCGTTAGTACGCGGGCAAGTAGTCTT
>Ga0255424_1208_pt1 | contig 12119 bp, 9 predicted proteins | sample ANMaggSeSYBR02F3_FD_182670 | JGI IMG/M metagenome (GOLD analysis project Ga0255424, IMG submission 182670) | Sediment cell enrichment communities from methane seep in Santa Monica Basin, California, United Staets - ANME aggregate JGI... | ecosystem: Environmental > Aquatic > Marine > Cold seeps >... | reverse complement strand
TAAATTGTAAAATCTCTATCAATAGTTGCTATCATATAAATGCCTATTTTTTCAGCTAAAAATACCAGACAAGAATCTGCAAAGTCCATAGGCAAATCACGATATTTTGCAGTTAGTTCTTTTATTCTGCTAAAATCTGAATTTTCAATATTATGAATTTCCACCGCCCCTTTGCTTATCCATTCCAAAAAATCTATTTGAGCATTTCGGTTAAAATCCAATAAATGCAACGTTTCCGTGATTGATGCTATTGTGGTAATTAATGGTGTTTTGTTTTTTTTAATGAATTCAATAGCACTGCCGTGATGTTTGTCGGATGCATCAAATAGAGCAATGAGCGGACCTGAATCTATAAGAATTTTCTTCATTTTCTTTTTGCTCTAATTTTCGTTTTTAAGAGTAATTTTCTGTCTGTCGACAAATTACACAGCCCGCTTGAATATTTACCAAATAAATTTTCTCCAAGTTCCCAAGGGCTTGGTTGTGATAATTTGGCAAGATAATCCGATATGCTGTTACGAATTAACTCTGATTTTGTAACACCAAGAATCCTGGCGGTATTTTGTATGCTATGTTCTAATTTTGGGTCTAATCTCAGGGTAATCATTTTCGCACCTCCGTAATGCAAAGCGTAATACAATGCTTTGCTTGTGTCAATCGAGAAACGATTAAATCAGGGTTCTTAAAATCGTTTATTGCGCTCTCTATTTGTTGTTTAAGTTTCATGTTCTGCACTATTTGATTACCAGCCATGTTATCAGTTCAAAATGATCAGTTTTGTCTGCCTGTTTTGTTTTTGGAATAAGCAAGGCTCCTCTGTCGCGGGTTAGTCCAATCTTTAGCTTTTTTTTAAATACAAAGTTTATTTCAGCAATAGCGGTTTTTAAAAGTTTGCTGAACTTATCCATTTGTGAGCCGTTATCTGTTTCATTATTAAAGATATCGCATAATTCTTCATAAGGTTTATTAACGCCGGGCTTAATGATCGCTTTTGCATTCTCGCTTATTTCCGAAAAATCAGATGCTTTACAAAAGTTGCCTGAAGGCGAAGGAGCTACTGCGTAGAGGCCAAATGGAGCATCTTCAAGTTTTTGCCTGTTTTTATCCATATAATTGGTCAGTTCTATTCTGAAGTCATCAAGAGTAAATTCACTCAAAGAAATATTCTCATCCAATTCTTCTAAATCTAAAACCTCTTTTTGAAGTCTTTTCAACTGTCTGTTTCTGAATTTCAGATCATCTTCTATCAAATCCTGAATCTGGTATGTTTCAAGGAGGTTCTCTTCTCCGGTTGCCGCAATATCAACAAGAGCCATTCTTGCTTCAACCCTGTCTTTAAGATTGATATAATTATTTAAATCATCGGTCGGCCAGAAGTTTACAAGCTGAATTCTATCATTTTTACTCCCAAGCCTGTCAATTCGTCCAAATCTCTGTATTATCTTTACAGGATTCCAGTGTATATCATAATTGACAAGGTAGTCGCAATCTTGCAGGTTCTGTCCTTCTGAGATACAGTCTGAGGCAATAAGTATATCTATCTCCGCATCTTGTGGCATCGAATGTATTTTGTCTCTATTTTTTGAGATAGGAGAAAAATTGGCAAGGATATGACCAAACTCACTTTTGCCAAACGTTGTTTTATTCGCGCCGCTTCCAATAACAAGGGCTATATTTAAACCTAAATCCTTTTTTATATAATCTTTAAGGTTTTCATAGAGATAGTTGGCAGTATCGGCAAAAGCAGTAAAAATAACCACTTTTTTGTTTCCGCTGTTGAGAGACTTATCTATTTTGCCTTTTATTAATTCTTTTAATACTGAAAGTTTTTTATCTCTGTCAGGCGTCACTGCCATGGCGCTTGTCTTTAGAAGAACTAAGGCATCTTTGTCGCTTTTTAAATCCTTTAACCATAAATCCAAATTCAGATGTGCAAGATTAAATTTTAATTTTTTACCGATACTGTTTGCATCATTAAGGTCAGCATCGTCTTCATCATATATTTCAGGCGACTCTATTTCTTCTGAATCCATGGTTTGTTTAAAGTCAAATATCCGCTTTTCAAGCCCACTTATCTTGTCTATTGTTCTTTCCATTGAGATTTCAAAGGATTCAATAGAGCTTTCAAGCCTTTTGAGGAAGTTTACCTTCATCATTCCAATGAGAAAATATTCTCTTTTTTCCTGCGAAAAAGCCTCAATCATTTTTCCCGCTTTTTCTTCATAAAAAGCCTTGTGCTCATCCTTTACATAGGCCGACGGATTAAACAGAGAGAGTTTATAGGTCATTATTTCTTTGTTTATTCTATCGTAAGAAGGAAACTCGTCTATTGTATCTATATCCGAAGCTTTTGATATCACAGGAAGCCTTTTGGGGAAGGCCCCGATTCGTTTCATCTCATCCTTATAATAGGTTTGTATATGCTTTCTGGAACGGGCAATAGTAAGTTCATCAAGAAGTTTAAAAAATGAGGAATCCAGTCGTTCAAGAAGTTCTTTTGTATTGCGATGTGCGTTTTTTCTTGGATCAGCCCACTGTGTAAATACAGTTTGAGCATTTTTAATAGTTTGAGCAATGTTTTTAACGCCGGTTTTTTCATAAAAGCTGTTATCCCTGCCGCCTGAAATGAAATATAGCTGGTTTCTTAAATCTTTCAGGTTATTGTTTACCGGAGTTGCCGAGAGCATTAGAACTTTTGTGTTTACACCGGAATTTATTATATCATCCATCAATTTTTCGTATCTGCTCTTCCTTATTATATTTCCCTCTTCATCACGTTTGCCCTTTGTATTGTTTCTGAAATTATGGGATTCATCTATTACAACAAGGTCATAATTGCTCCAGTTTATTATTCCGAGGTCTATGTTAGTAACAGATCTGCCCGATTCACGACTTAAATCAGTATGACTGAGAACTGTATAGCCCAACCTGTCATCGAGTAACGGGTTTAATAAGCTGTTGTTTTGAGCCTGATATAATGTCCAGTTGTCGCTCAATTTTTTTGGGCATAACACCAATGTCTTGTAATTCAAGAGTTCAAAGTATTTAATAACCGCCAATGCCTCAAAAGTCTTTCCAAGCCCCACGCTGTCAGCAAGTACGCATCCATTATGTTTAAGGATCTTATTTATTACGCCTTTGACAGCATCCTTTTGGAAGGCATAGAGCATATTCCATACTTTTGTTTCAAAAAAACCTGTATTCTCATTAAGAAGTCCGCCCCGTCTTTGCTCTGATAAAAATTTTTCAAAAAGATGGTAAAGTGTTTTAAAGTATATAAATTCCGGCTCGTTTTCTATGTAGAGCTGCTCAATATATTTAAGAACTTCATCTTTTACATCTTCGACAAGGCCGGTATTATCATTCCAGATCTCCTCAAACCAGTTTAACAGATCAGTCCTGTCTCTATCGTCAGTCACTTCCATATTGAGCTCAATATTCGGGCTGCCTCCGAGGCCCAAGCCGTTTACAGTAAAATTTGAACTTCCAAGGATTGCTTTTTGGACACCATTGCTGTTTTTTACATGATACATTTTGCCATGCAGGAAGTTTGGCTTTACCATTGATCTGATATTTACTTTGTTTCTTATCCAGTTGCCGCACTCTTTTGCTATCGATTTTTGTTGTAATCTGCTTTCAATGGGGATTACCAGTTTGTCGTCTTCGATTTTAAATTCTTTTTTATCTGTTTTTGACGGATCAATATCTTTAATGAAAGTAGGTTCGCCAAACAGAAAATAAAGCGACTCAATATTATTCAACCTATCCTTAAGCCGCTGATATGCATAAATCGTAAAATATGCCGACACAATTGAGAGGTTGCTTCCTTCATCTATTTGTTGCTTTAAGAAATTACCAATGCATCCTCTTTTGTGGTTGTCTCTTATTGAAGAAGGTATGTTTTTCATCTTCGTTCCTTGTGAGCCATTGGCCAAGATGTCAGATCAAGTTTACATTATTGACAAAAGTACTTTTCTGCCAAGTTTTACGATTAATTGCGAATTTACAAACGGATTTGGGTGCCCCGGTGGGATTTGACCCGGCAGCAAGGTTGTAGTCGTTTCCGGTTATGGTTTTGACCGTTGCCCATCAGCAGGGGGTGCTATACTTCAGGCTTTCAGGAGGGTTCCTGCTTCCTCGTCGGCACCTCTTTTTTAAGCCGGAAACATCCTTTCAGGCTGCACGGTACAAAATTTAAATTATAACCTGTCACAACGTACGTTCGCAAGCTGTTCTTCAAAAACATCATCCATTGAGTTAGTAAATTTTTTTATTGGATATTCTGACCTGCAGGACCTGCAGAAAAGGTAAACACGACGTCACGATTTTCTCAGAATCAGTTCTTTACCGCATGCTAAGCAATTAGCAAAACATTTTTCTCTCACTTTTTTCACAACTCCTTAAATCCGAAATTAGGTAATAATGTCAAATTACAGTAAAACTCTATTGAAGTCAAACAGCGAACACGGCAACGTCAAAGTCGAGGATAAATTTGGGGAATAACACTATTTCAAAAAAATATTGCCTCACGCAAAGGCGCAAAGACGCTAAGTTTTATTTTTTTCTTTGCGAGCTTGGCGCCTTTGTGTGAGAATCAGACTTCAGCCTATCCACCTGAGTTGTCGCCGAAATATATATTGTCAAAAGAGATAGTTTGCGTTTATTATAGATCAGGTGTCGGGAAGCAGGGGGTTTTAGGAAACTTTTTACAGGAATTTGTAACACTTTAGCCCTTTGAAAAAATCTGACAGGATAACAGGATAAACAAGATTTTGTTTCAGTTGAAATCAAACGCAAAGTAGGGGATTTTGATGAGGATTTACAGGAAGAGTTTTGATATTTTAATCCAGAATATCCTGTTAATCCTGTCGAAAAAGTCTCTTTGAAAGACCTGAATTGTTATAGGAATTTCATATATGGAAAATTTAATATGTCCGGGATTTATGGCCGCAGGAGTAGCTTCCGGCCTTAAAAAGGCTGGTGAAAAGGATTTAGCCATTATTTTTTCAAAGATTCCTGCAAAAGTTGCAGGGGTTTTTACGAGCAATAAGATTAAGGCTGCGCCGGTATTACTTGATATGGAGCGAATTAAATCCGGTATTAGTCAGGCAGTAATAGTCAACAGCGGAAACGCTAACTGCTGTATAGGCGATAAAGGATTGGATGATGCAAAAACCATGTCAAGGTCTGCGGCCTCAGGCCTCGGAATCCCTGAAGATCTGGTTCTTGTGTGTTCAACAGGAGTTATAGGAGAGCCATTGCCGATTGATAGGATACAGCGGGCGATTCCCGGCCTTATCGATTCTTTGAGACCCGAAGGATTTTATGATCTTACAAGAGCGATAATGACGTCAGATACTGTCCCAAAGAGTGTGTCAAGGCAGGGTGAAATAGACGGTAAACCCTTTACAGTAATCGGCGTTACCAAGGGTTCCGGGATGATATGTCCTTACATGGCAACCATGTTATGTTTTATCTGCACCGATATTGATGCAGACCATGAATTACTTAAGAATTTTCTTAATAAAGCTGCTCAGCGATCTTTTAACCGAATAACCGTAGATGGTGATACAAGCACTAACGATACAGTTATTATCATGGCAAATGGTTTTTCAGGTGCAGTTATTAAAAGCTCTGAACATATGGATTATTTCCAGAATTTACTGGATGATGTGCTTATCGATCTTGCAAAACAGATAGTTAGAGATGGTGAGGGGGCAACAAAATTTGTCGAGATATGTGTTAAGGGCGCTTTATCGGATAATGATGCACATGAGATAGCCAATACTGTTGCAAATTCAAACCTTGTTAAAACAGCGCTTTTTGGTGAGGATGCCAACTGGGGAAGAATTATTGCTGCGGCGGGAAGGGCGAATGTTCCTCTTGACCAGTGTAAGATAAATATATTTTTTGATGATGTTTTGATGGTAAAAAACGGTATGGGATGCGGGAAGGCTGTTGAAGCTGAAGCGACCAAGGTTCTTATGAAGCCTGAGCTAAGCATATCTATTGACTTGAACATGGGCAAAGGATCTGCATCTGTATTTACCTGCGATTTTTCTGTTGAGTATGTTAAGATCAATGCAGACTACAGATCGTAAAAAGTGCCTAAAGTGAGCTAAAGTGCCTAAAATGCCTAAAGTTGTGGTACGCCTTTGGCGTGGCTATAAATCTTCAGGGCGTAATTATAAGTTTAGATAGAAACAAAAGGAACAAAGTTGTATGGTAAAAAAAATAAAATTGGCAGCGCCGAAGGCGCATTCCTTAACTTTAGGCACTTTAATATACTTTAGCTCACTTTAGGCACTTTAAATGTTCGCACCGAAGGTGCGCTAACCCGTATGATGCGACTTCAAAAATTTCTTTCATCTGCCGGATTTTGTTCAAGAAGAAAGGCGGAAGAATATATTAAGGATGGGCATGTCAAGGTTAATGGCGAGGTGGTTTCCGTACTCGGGACAAAAATTGATCCTGAAACAGACCGCGTCCAGGTAAACGGGAAGCCTGTTGAAGCAAAGCATGATCTTATTTATATAGCCCTGAACAAGCCTGGAGGTTATGTTACAAGCTGCAGCCAGAAAGGCGATAAGATAGTACTTGATCTAATAGATATTCAAGATCGTGTATATCCTGTAGGCAGGCTTGACAAGGATTCTACAGGCCTTCTGCTTCTTACAAATGATGGTGAGCTTCATCACAGGCTCTCGCATCCTTCCTTTGATCATGAAAAAGAATATGAGGTTGCTGCATTTAAGCCGATTTCAGATGGCGCTCTTCAAAAGATGGCCAAAGGCATGCCTATGATGGGTACGAAAACCAAACCCGCTGATGTAAAAAGAATTTCTTCACGTGTTTTTTACATCATACTTAAAGAAGGTAAAAACAAGCAGATAAGACGTATGGTCAGGAAGATGGGTAATGGTATTGTTCGACTTAAGAGAATAAGGATTTCAAATATAAAACTTGGAAATCTGGCTGAAGGGAGCTGGCGTTATCTGACGGAAAAAGAGAAACAAGAACTTTTGGAAAACACAAAACCTGATGGAGAATAAGCTATGGTAACATTTGAATCATTGGTTTCACGTAAGAGTAAGGTCGCTGTTGTTGGTCTGGGATATGTCGGGCTTCCCCTGGCTGTTCATCTTTCAAAGCACTTTGAAGTAGTGGGCTATGATCTGAAGGCTGATAGAATTAAAGAGCTTGAATCAGGCCGTGACCGAACGCTGGAGGTCTCTGAAGAAGATTTGATTAAAGCTAAAATATTTTTCACCAGCGATCCAAAATCCCTGTCCTCATGCAGCCTGATTATTGTTGCCGTGCCCACACCGATTGACGAGCATAGGATTCCGGATTTAAGACCTTTGATTGGAGCTTCAAAAGAAGTTGGGGGAAATATCGTTAAAGGATCATGCATTGTGTTTGAATCCACGGTTTATCCCGGTGCTACGGAAGAAGTCTGTATCCCCATCCTGGAGCAGGAATCAGGCTTTATACTTGGAAGAGATTTTACAGTTGGTTATTCTCCGGAAAGAATAAATCCCGGCGACAAGGAGCACAGTCTTGAAAGTATAGTTAAAGTGGTTTCAGGCTCGGATGAAGAAACAGCGGATCTTTTATATGATGTTTATGGTACGGTGGTAAAGGTGGGGATCCACAGGGTTTCTTCCATAAAAGTAGCAGAAGCAGCCAAGGTTATTGAAAATACGCAGAGAGATTTAAACATAGCGCTTATGAATGAACTTTCCATGATTTTTAATAAAATTGGAATAGATACTTTAGAAGTGCTTGAGGCTGCAGGAACAAAATGGAATTTTCTTCCTTTCAGACCAGGTCTGGTTGGTGGACACTGTATAGGGGTTGATCCATATTATTTGACCTTTAAGGCCGAATCTTTAGGGTACCGTCCTGAAATGATTTTAGCGGGTAGAAGAATTAATGATAATATTGGTAAATATGTTGCAGAACAGGCTGTTAGGTTGCTCATTAGAGCGGGTAAGCAGGTGCGTGGTGCAAAAATTGCGATACTGGGGCTCACCTTTAAGGAAGATGTGCCTGATTTGAGAAATACAAAGGTAATTACAATCATAAACGAGCTTAAGGATTATGGGATAGAAGTTTATATACATGATCCGCTGGCAGAAGCAAACGAAGCCAGAATGTATTACAATCTTGAACTGCAGCAGGATATTCAAGGCTTTACAGGGGTTGATGGAGTTATTGTGGCTGTTGTTCATAAACCATACAGGGAGCTTGGTCTTCCGAAAATTGCCGGTTTGTGTACAAATGGGGTGCCGCTTGTAATGGATTTAAAGGGCGCTTTCAGCATTGCTGAGGCAAAGGAACTTGGTATTACATATTGGAGGCTGTAAGAAAACAGGTTGAAGGTTGAAGGCTGAAGGTGGAAGGCTGTCATGGAGATTCAGGTATAATCAAATTCAAACCATGAAAAACTCACGCATAAGATATCGTAAAGAAAGAACTCGCCTCGAATGAAAACAATAGTAACGGTTGCCAAGCCATTAATAAAGAATGAACAAGATCCTGCAAGGTTCTTTCTTAACGATCTCTAATGCGTTCAAGCAGTTTCCTGTTTTGAATTCGATCATACCTGAAGCTTGCGCACAGCCGGTTATGTTTCATAAAGCTAAAATGTTCAATTAGGCAAAAGGAGGCTTTTCAGAAACAGTACAAAAGCATGAAGGCCAAATTTCCAATTTCTAATTTCCAATTTCAACGTTCCGTGAACGGTTACTAATTTCTTTTGCTTTAAAGAGAGCAAATTTTGTGCAGACCGGTCCAAATATTTCATTAAAAGCTACCGCAATTAAAGTGATATTCAAGATGACTGACTGGAATTCAAAGTAGCTTGAATCCTCGGTAATTAGAAGGGTTAGACCAATAGCAACACCAGCTTGAGGGATCAAGGTCAGTCCCAAATATTTTTTGATAACTTCAGATGCACCGGAAAGCGCCCCTCCCACATAAGTTCCAACGATTTTTCCTATAATGCGCGCTAATACAAAAACAATCCCCCAGGTAATCATGGTCGGTCCCAGGGTCGTAAATATTTTCAGGTTCAAGTGCGCACCAGCCAATACAAAGAAAAAACAATAGATGGGCGGGGTCAGCTTCTCCAGATTAGCAACAATATCACTGTTCCTCGATGAGATATTGACAAGAGTTAAACCCAAAAACATATTAGTCAGAAGAGCCGAAGTATGCGAGACAGAGGCTAATCCGATTCCCAACAAAACTATTGCTAAAATAATAATAAGACTATCAGTAACTTCTTTGGTGATCTTAATAAGAAAGTGGGTTACCAGACCCAGTATAACTCCGATGACCAGTGCTGCTAAAATTTCCAGGAAAGAGGCAGCTAAGGACTGAAAAGCGGTCTTGCCAAAAGTTGATAGCTGCGTGAGGTCAAAAGTCAAAACCAGGCCAAAGAGAATGATGGCGATCGCATCGTCCAGAGCAACCACAGCTAAGGTTGTTTCGGTTAAAGGACCCTGAGCATGGTATTCTCTTATAATTGCTACTGTAGCTGCAGGTGCGGTTGCAGTGGCGATAGCGGCCAATGGGAGAGCGGCACCCAGAGGCATCTTAAAAAGATAAAGAAAAACAAAAACCAGGAGAAATGCTCCCACTGCCTGTGAAATGGTAATGAGGATAAAACGAAAACCGAGCCTTTTTACAAGACCAAAGCTTAATCCGGCTCCGATGATTAAGGCAATGATTCCCAAGGCAAGCTGAGGGATAAAATCAAATTGAGACAGGTCATTTTTACTAAATATGTTTAATAAGGAGGGGCCGAAAATGATGCCGGCTATAATATAACCTGTAACCCTGGGAAGTCTTACCATATTTACCAGCCTGCCGAAAATAAAACCTATTAAAAGAAGGCCTGAAGCTGAAAGGAAAACATCCTGTTTAAATGTTGTTAAAAGCTGTTCAATCCACATAGTTAATCCATAGAACCTTCTTCAAGTAATATGCGGGATAAGCTTGACCGGTCGACTATGCCTACCAGGCGTTTATTTCTAACAACCGGCACGCGTTTGAAGTCTTTATGAAGCATTAACTCAACGACATAAGAAGCAGGGGTATCTTCATCTACGAAATATACATCTTTGATCATATAATCTCTAACCATCGCCTGACCGACTTGCGTTAACTTCTTAACGACTTGAGAAATGTTCATGAGATGAATCACATCCGGGTTTTCGATTTTTACTTTTTCAGGAAAGATGGAGGCAATAATATCTGTTTCCGAAATCCAACCAGTGACCTCGTTTTTTTTATTTACTACCGGGATACCGATAAGCTCGCGGATGGAAAGTAATTCCGCTACTTCCTTGAGCGGAGTATCTTCTGTAACTGAAGTAAGGTCTCTTGTTATAAAGTCCTTTACTTTTTTCATCTTAGGCGATCTTCCTTAGTTTTGCCATGGCACAAAGCTCTTCAGCTTGCTTTTTAGAATGTATATAGTTCATTTTATTTTGTGCTGTTGAAAGCGCAACCCCTAAGCCAAATTTGAGGGCTTCTCCAATATCATTTGTCTTTAAGTAATTATGAATAAAGCCGGCGAGCATTCCATCTCGAACTCCCAGCATGATAACATTAGATCCTTCAATTCCAATTTCTCCTTCCCATGCTTCATCTTTTTTTGCCACAAAATAACATAGATCCCCGTACTTTAGTATAACTATTTCCGCTCCTTTATTAAGTAACCATTGGGCTGCTTTGTGGCGCGATGCCGCATTACATAGATCTTCTCCAAAGATATAACAAGTTTCTCTCAAGTCCGGACAAACAATAAAAGAGGAACTGCAGGCCAGGCATTCTTTGAGAATCGATTCTTGAAGATTAAGAACTACTTTTACTTTCTTCTTGTTAGCGGAAAGAATAAGTTCATTAATAAAGTTTGGGGGAATCCCTTTAGGAAGGCTTCCTCCAATTTCTACGAGTTTTGCGGAGTGAAGCAGTCTTTTGAAATTTGCTTTGAAGCTGTTAAGATAACGTAGTTCTATGTGAGAGCTTTTTTCTATAAACAGAGACTGTCTATTTTTTTTATCTTCAATAATATAAAAGTCCGTTCTAATTTCCTGGTCTATGTAAGTGAAGCTGGTGGTCACTCCAATCTTTCTTAAAGATCCCTCGAACGAGCGGCTACTCTGACCACCTAAAAAGCCGGTGGCTACAACTTCATCTCCTAAGACCGCCAGGGAGCCGGCAACATTAATGCCTTTTCCTCCAGGCATTCTCAAGGTCGATACAGCCCGATTCAGTTTTCCCATGGAGATTTCGGAAAAAAATAGAAGATGATCAAAGGCGGGATTTAAGGTTACAGTTACAATCATTGAGTACCTCTTTGTTTCCCCGTTCTTTAGGGCTTGCTAAAAAATAACTTGGCATTTTTGCATTCCAACTTCACCATATCTTTAATCGATTTTCATTCGCACCTGATCTTAGTAAAATTGGCCTCGAAATAGCTCGCTATTCCTGCGGTTTTGCTCAATCAGATCAATTAAATCTACGGCAAATTTGAACGCAAATTCTACCAAGTTATTTTTTAGCGAGCCCTAAGCCTATAAAGGAAGAATGCGGGCTCGCAGTTTCTTTTGGTCAATAGTGACTATCGCACCGTCTTCGAGATGCTTCTTGAACTGGTGAAGTGCTGAAACTACAAGTGAGCCGAGGTATTCAGTGGACAGCCGCCAAGCCCGCTTCCTTCAGTACGGACACCCACTTCGGGGAAAGATTCATGTCTATCAACAGCTTCATGCCGATGCCGAAACGAGTGGAACGTCGATTTCTTCGACACGCCATGCCGCGTAAGCAAGTGCCTCGTCAATGTCTTTTGCTTCCAGGTAGGGATACAATTCCAAAATTTCCTCTTTGGTATATTTCGAGGCAATAAGACCGACGATTGTCCCTACAGTTACAAGCATGCCACGAATGCAGGGCTTCCCTCCCATGATATCAGAATCGAAGGTGATTCTGGTTAACGATATCATTTCAGACCTTCTCTGATAATTTTTTTGTTTTGCAGTAACTATACTGTGTTGCACCTCTTACTGCAAGGTTTTCCTTCTTGGAAGCCGAACGTTGAGCATAAG
>Ga0255424_1207_pt1 | contig 12330 bp, 11 predicted proteins | sample ANMaggSeSYBR02F3_FD_182670 | JGI IMG/M metagenome (GOLD analysis project Ga0255424, IMG submission 182670) | Sediment cell enrichment communities from methane seep in Santa Monica Basin, California, United Staets - ANME aggregate JGI... | ecosystem: Environmental > Aquatic > Marine > Cold seeps >... | reverse complement strand
CTTACCAATTTCTCAGCGGTAAGTTCACCAATAAGATTAAAAACACTCTCTTTGGCTTTTTCAGGAGTAACATCAAATTCACCTGAAAGTGTTTCACTTATCTCGCCAAACGTACGACCACTGCTAAGCATCTGCCAGATACGTAGACCTGTTTCATTTAGTGTGTAGTACATTTTCGTTGCCAGATTCAAGAGGACTGCCTCTTTGCCTTCTAACTCAGTAATAACTACATCAGGATCAGGTTCGACCCTATGATTGAGCTCTATCATTGATTATTGACCTCCTCTGAACGTTTTTTGTCCAAACCTTATTAGACCAGGGGTTTTGGGGAAACTCTTTAAGCCAATCTACCTTTTTGAAATAATTTGAGCAGTACCAGCATGGAAAGTAGTCTGAGTCCTTGAAATTACCGTTGGAGTGGTGTTCTACCTTCTTCTGGTGGAACTTTCTATTAGATTCAATCAGGCGTTCATATGCCTCAGAAAAACTCATCTTGCCCAGATTGCCTACTACATCCTCGCCTTTCGCGCCACCTCCATGCCCGGATAAGTGACAGCAGGTTGTGACGTTCCCCTGCCAGTCAATGTTAAATTCCTGCATCTGAAGCGGAGTACATGGGAAGAGGTTGGTAGTATAGTGTCCAGGGGCCATAACAATTGGTATGGGAAAAGTTTTTTGGAGTTGCCAGACAGTAGCCTCTACCTTTCTTCGCTCATCAGGTGAAAGATCCAGATTTTCCACTGTGGTTAGCGGAGTAGGCATAAGATGGCCGAATCTTAGTCCTCTGCTTCCGAGTTTAGTTGCAAGCTCTGCCATTTCTTTTGATTCATCACGGTTGCGGGATGTAATTACTGAATTAAAAGTGAAAGGCATATCTTTTACTACACAAACACTTATAGCCTTCATTACCCGGCGGTATGAACCCTTCCCACGAAGGCCGTCGTGTGTACCCTCTCTGGCACCATCCAGACTGAACGTAATTCCCAAAAGACTGTCGTGGTATGGGAGTATCTTTTCATAAATCCTGGTAAAATTCCAGCCGTTAGTAACAAAGCCAAACTTATATCCAGCTTCACATACCATTGTGAGAACTTCTACAAATCCTGGATGCATTGTCGGCTCTCCCCCAGTAAAGGAGAGGTGATCGAAGCCGTGAGCCTTAGCACCCAAGAGAATCTTTTCCATAATCTCTATTTTCAGGTCCCCGTCAGCGCTGTGCCTTTTATCAAAGCAGTGCTGACATCTCAGATTACAGCGATTTGTAAGCTCTATGACTAAGCCTGGCATTTATATCCTTCCTCTATGCTCCAAATCCGGTACATTCTGGCTTCCTGGCTATGTCCCCTTATCGTACTGCTCACCTGCCGCAGACGCTATCCAAAAAACTATCAAAAAAGTGATGAGCTGTCGTAAAACAACGATTAATCTAAAGCGGCATGGCTTCTGCGGTCAAGTGCAGCAGATGGTCAGGCGATGTGTTGCTATTGAGGTAGAACAGCCAGTTTTACCTAACTACCAATGGCATTCAAGTACACAGCAGCCATATTGCTGTTAATAGCCTATCTGATATAAATATTTTTATGAATTGTTTCAATTATTATTTCCACATGTCTTTGTCAGCCCACTGTTTATAGCTTATTTTTACACGATATTATCAGATTCCAGAAGCGTCCTGACTGCTTTCTTCAAAATCGGCAGGTCATTTTCAACCGTTAGCCATACTTCTGAAAGATCTATACCGTCATACTGATGAATCAGAACGTCTCGGAATCCTGCAAACTGCCTCCAAGGTATTTTCGAAACAGCTTGCCGTGTGTCTTCGGAAAGATGTTTGACGGCTTCGCCGATAATTTCAAAATTACGAATCACCGCATCCTGTGTCTTCGGATCATTTGAAAACGATAATTCTCCGTTTTCCGTGTATTGTTCTATTTTCTCAATACATTCTTTTATATGAATGAGATAAAGTCGTTGATCTTTCATAAGGGAACCGCTTCTTTCATAATTCTTTCACGAACATACCAGTGAACACTTTTTTCTGTCACAACATCCACTTTCCTGCCAAGCAAATCTTCCAAATCCTGCATAAACGCAATACGTCTCAGCAGACTCCCCTCCATGTTTACCAGAAAATCCGCATCGCTTTCGGAGTTATTGTTTCCTCGTGCGAATGAGCCGAAAATCCGTATATTTTTTGCTCCGTATTTGTCTGCCAACTGCACGATTTTATCCCGTTTCTGCCTTATCACATCTGCCATATTAATAATTTCCCTATCGCTATAATTTCATATCGTTTTTCCAGCGGTTTGTTTCACATCTATTTATTTTTCAGGCCCCTAATGTCGCTCTTCAGCGGGTGCGGCATTTTTGCGCTCCGTTGCAAGAGCATGGTTAGGCTTTGATTCTATCTCTCTAATTTTATTAATTTTTAATTCTCTTTTCCCCAAACGCATGGATTGTTCTATTGCCGTGTCCTATAAGTTCATAGTATAGGAATTTCTATTTTATGCCTAATGAATTCGGTATCATAGGATATCGGTGGATTTCTTTGAACGTCCAACGTCGAACATCGAATGATGAAATCGCTTCGCTCTGCCGGTTTATAAATTGACAGAATACCTTATTCAAAATTCGATGTTGGACGTTCATAGCTTTTTATCTTGATAGTATAGAAATCTCCATTTTGTTGAGTATTAAATCAATAGGTTATGGAAAGTCCGCCCAAAGGGCGCTAATTTATTTGAGTGTAACCAAAATAGAACATTTATCCGTTCAATTTGCAACTTCTCAATAAATGGAGGCTTCAAATTTTATCACTTGAAGCCGGAATGACGATAGAGCCAAATTGTTACGTTTTGTTTTTTCAATTATCAATATTCTATTTTGGTTACACTCAATTCGGTTTACCTTTTTCTGTCGTCCTTACAGGACTTTTGGATTTGTGTTCAACTCATCCCGACAATAAATTGTCGGGCTATTTTCGAATGTCCCTAACGGGACAAAACGATGCTTCCCCCAACTCGTGGATACGCCCCTCTTGTATTCTCGACACGATTTCACAGATCTTCTCCGGCTCTTCGTACAAATCGCGACCTGCAATGAGTTGATAACTATCTGTCTGATATACAAGCTGTTTTAAAACCTCAATTTGTTTAACCACCTTATCCTTGTCTACCATAATCCCGCCGCTATTATCAATTAGCAGAATTAAGGCTTTTGACCTGTCAATTGAGATTAGGTGACTTTTGTTCTGAGATACTATCTTTGGAAATATAAGTACCTTAGGAAAGCAACTGGATAGAAATCTATTGGGGTATATTGAGTTAATATCTAAAAACCTCTTTTGGCCATTAAAAGATGATGCTTTCAAGGGCTTATTAAGCTCCGGATAGCAATCGGCTAAATATGGATCAAAAGAAAATCCCTTTTGAAATGCTATAGCCTCAATTCCATCGGGACTATGTCTAAACAGGGTAACATCATCTGACAGATAATCCCAGCCTTGTTTAATCAGGCTCAGTGCTGTAGTTGATTTACCGCTGCCAGAACCTCCCGCAATGAGAATCCCGAATCCATCTTTTACTAAACCATTTGCATGCAGTCCATATAAACCGTGCTCACGTAAAAGCCATAATAGAGAAAGCATAAGAAATTCTTGTTTAGATTTTGGACATCTTTCCCAATAGGTAGAATCCAATAATCCAATTCCCAGGCTATTTGAAAGCTCGAGTTGGAAGACAGAACTTTCACTTATTAAGTAATAAAAGTTTCCGTCTTTTAAAACATGTAGGGAAGAAGAGGCAAAGAATTCCTGAGCTGTTTCAGGAGCTTTAAAAGAAAGATTATTATTATTTTTAAACCTCATGGTGATGTTATTAGAATTAGGAATAGAACCATCACTTGTCATAAAGAAGTAATCATCAATTGCATCAATTACCTTTTTGGAGAGCAGCTTATCTTCACACTCGACCTGCAAATTCACCTTGGAAATAGAATATGACTTTATGATACTCATTTTTATTAGGACTACCTCTTAAAAAAGTACAATGTAATATGACCAAGGGAGAGATTCTAAGAATCTAATAGGGGCGAGGTTAAACCCCGCCCCTATTAGCGCGATTACCGACCAATATTTGAAATCCATCAGACGTCCGTCCCAAGTATTGGAAGTCTTACGGCCTACGCTACACTATCTCGTGCTAAGGACTAAATGAACTAAAAAATTGGCCAGTAATTTTGGTCGCATCCCCTTGCTTTGTGAGCTTCGGCTCAATGAATGTGAGTTTCGGCTCTTTAAAGGCTTTCTTATCCGATTCTATCTGTTTCTCTCTCTCCAATCCCTTTTTGATATCTTTCATAATTTGAACCTCCCTTTTCTTCATAAAAATTTGTAGCAGTTTAAGGGGTTGCTACTTTACCGCACTGTCCCTAATAAATCTACCCAGAAATCAAATGGCTTTATCTCGTCCAAGCATATTCCAAACAAGAAATGTGCCAACTCATCTGGGCCTAATACTCCATCAACATAATAGCTACTGGTTTCTGGTAGCGTCCAAAGTGCTCCTACGCCTCCTGTCTTTGCCCCTACAAAGTCGTCTGGCAGTGAGTTTCCTTGTGCTAATACCAGTAAGTTTTCATTCTCCAACCACTATGTATACTTAATAACTTATCCTGTCTCCTTTTGTCTTAAAGTAATTTACTTCCTTTATTTTAAAGATGCACCGCTCTACAAATAGGGATCTTCACTTGGTTGCTGTTTACGAATGCAATGAGTTCCGTTCTACGGACTCACAACTCCCATAAGGTCCACAAAAAAAGAAAAAGGTTCTATTTTTTTCAGACCTATTGCAAATGCGAAATCCGCGGATTCGCCAGGTGAAAGTATGCCGTCCCTGTACTTCGAGAATTGCCTCGGGAGAATCCAAATTGCGCCTACCCCAGCTGGTGGGGACCATTCGTTAGGCAATTTATTGAGTTGATGCCTCATGAGAAGGTCCCCATCTTTTATGCTTTCCACTCTAACTGCAAGATCCTCTAGTGAATATCCACTATTGTTTGCAAGTCTCGCATAAAATACGAACACGCCCTTGAATTCTGACGACAGACCGAAGTCTTTTATATTTTTTTCTGAGGTTATTAAGTATTGTTTTCCTGTAGGGTAAAAATCAACTTCATCTCGGCCAATTTTTTGATGAGGCACCCAGGCAATTGCGTTCAGTTGTTTGGAGGTCTCTATACATTTGACACTGACAGGTGAGTCAGCCGTGTTAATGACGGCAAGATGATCGATATTGTCCTCTGTTCGGAGCATTACATACAATTTACTGGGCTCATCGGGCTTGAAGTCCATCGAGTTGATTCGTAGATCACCGCTTAATCCGAAATTGAAATAAGCGATCTCTTCCGGCATGCTCCAGTTTTTTTTCAAATAAAAATATGTTTTGTTCGCCATGTCTTGTTCGAGGTAAAATACTGGCGCCGAGGTATATTCACCCGCACTTGGATTATTTAGAACAGCGATCCCCGTGCCGGGACACCAAGGGCATTCTTTGTACCCCTCAACAGGACTTAACATCATCATGTCGGAATAAAAACTTCCAACCGCAAGCTTTGACGTACTCACAAGGTAGGCAAAAAAAGAGCCGTTCGGACTGAACGAGATGTCGCTTATGCTATCAAAAGTATGCCTTGCCCCATTCCAATCACGAAGATCGATAACGTTGTTGTTATTTTGTTTTCCCTCTAACGTAAATTGTAACAAGTGCGCATGACCAGACGTAAAATACATTGATTCACATGTGGCATACAAAAACCCTGTGTCCGGGTTCCAGTCCAACCCATTGCAATGTCCACCAAAGGGATTGATAGGTTCTTTTGCGACATAGGTCACGGTTCCAGTAGAAGGATCGACAATACATAGCCTGCTATCTTCTCCAGATGTTAAGCCAAATAGAATCGGCTCCGTCTGACCGCTGGCACTCTGTCCGCCGATTCCAATCAACACGATCGAAGTAATCAAAACCATTATTACTTTCCCAACTTTCATGACAACACCCTCCTTTCCTATACTTAGTTTACATACGGAGACTTAACCAAAGCGTATGAAGACTGGAGGTAAGCCTCTCTTTTTGCCAAATTAAAAAGTAAACGCACATACTTCATACTTTCTTCTTTCTCGGAATTGCTGTACCGCAGGTTGCAAGTTTGGATCTTTCATGCTCCCCCTTATTTTGCATATCTTCCTTTCGACTTTTATCACTTCCTCGCTCCAGTTTTTCTTCATCTTTGCGTTATTGCCTCACTTCTTTTCCTCACCCCATTCAACCACCATTACTTCTTCTCTTCCATAAACTCCGAAGAGGGTCAAATTCAAACTTAAAGGGCTCTGAGCGTGGTGACTTCTCGATTGCAGCTTCTTTTTTTGCTTTGCTCTCAGACTTTACCAATTTTTTTTCTTCCTTAATTGTGGACAGCTCCATTCCCTTGCCCTCTGGCAAGAGTACTATCTTGGTGATTTTTCCTCCCTCTTTTTCTGAATTCCATACGTAAGCATAACTGGTCCTTAATTTCTTTACGGCATCTTCCAGGGAGAGCTTGTCAAAGCGTATGGTAATCTTCTCCTCCTCAGAGATAGCAGCAACCACTTCGATTTTCATCCTACGACCGATCTCTTCTACAATCTGTTTTAATGAAGCATCCTTTGCAGTTAAAGAGATAAGACTATTTTTTATTGTAAGGACAAAATCAGCTCTGCTTTCACTTCGTATTTTTTGTCAGCCTCTCTTTACTTTACTCCACTATGCCTAATACATTCACATAAAAAAGAAATGGATCCCAACTCCCTAAACAAAGATCAAAATGAACAGTTACAGACTCCCCCTTTCTGAGTGCACCATCTAAATATTCATCCTTCCTTGGAATTGGAAACATCGCACCTACTCCACCCATGTTCCCATCGGGCAATATTAGTCTGTTTTCTTTTTTTCCATTTTCAATATTTTCTAAGTCTGTAACCTCAACCATCAGCCCCGAAAGAGGTGTGCTGCTTTTATTTTTCAGCGTTGCTTCAAAGCTAAACTTCCCAACGAAATCGTTCTCGGGTGTGCAACCACATGTTTTAAAAGTGGGATCGTAAATCAATGTTATATCGAAATCAACCTGGTCTCTACCAATTACAGTAGTACTTGCTACATGGCTGAGTAATAAAGGCATTATGATGGGAGTGATATCATGCGTCCATCTCAAATGATCAAGGGGAAAAATATCTTTTCCGTCATCAACGCCATCAAAATCAGTATCGGGATTAAATGGCTCTGTTTTAGAAATATTTATTTCTTCCTTATCGTTTAATTCATCATCATCTGAATCAATATCTTGTAGATTGTTCAACCCATCACCATCATAATCGACATCCCAGTTGTCTCCCCAAAATGCCAGTTCTTCGCCGTCATTAATTTCATCACCATCTGTATCCTTTTTAGATGGGCTAGTACCATAAACATTCCTTTCCTCATAATCACTCAACCCATCACCATCTGTATCTACTATCGTTGCAGTAATAGGGATATCACCGGCGACATAACCGGCAAAGATGACCTGTTTGATGAAGGCATCATTCGGCCCCGATTTGATATGAAACTCACTGTTCTCATCCGTGCCATGAGGGCGGAAGATGCCGTAATCGGCGGTACCATCTCCATTGAAATCACCAGTAATAGGAAAGTCCCCAGCAATATAGGGTAAAAAGGGAACCTGTTTAATGAAGGCGTCGTTCAACCCCGATTTGATATGAAACTCACTGTTCCCACCCGTGCCATGAGGGCGGAAGATGCCGTAATCAGTGATTCCATCTACATTGAAATAATTGGTAACAGGAATATCCCCGGTAACATAGGGTAAAAAAGGTACCTGCTTGATGAAGGTATTATTCAACCCCGATTTGATATGAAACTCACTGTTCCCGTTGGCACCGTTGGGGCGGAAAATGCCGTAATCCGTGATGCCGTCTCTATTAAAGTCACCAATAATAGGAATATCCCCTGTGACATAGTTGGCAAAAACCACCTGTTTGATGAAAGCGTCATTCAGAGCTGACTTGATATGAAATTCACTAAGTGCAGGATTGGTAAAACCGCGGAGGCGAAAGATTCCATAATCAGTGAATCCATCACCTGTAATATCATTTGGCACGTATCTAAATACCAGTTCGACCACTGGTGTACTGTCTTCCACACTAAGAGAATATGAAGTTTTGGCCCAGGAGTGAATTGGAAACAGCGACGCTTCAAATGGAAAAAACTTATCTATATATAGCCGTTCTTTGACATCAGGTGTTCCATTTTGATTGTAATCTTTGATCAACTCTTCATTTATCAGTCTTTGAATTTCCTGATCAATATTGGTTTTTATTATGAAATCCAATATGTTCCAGGTAAATGAAACCGTTCCAATCCCAAAGTCAACAGTAAATGTGATACTTTCATCAGTGGTAGTAGTAGTATGAGATGCCCCGGAGATTTGATTTATATACAGACAGTACTGATTTCGAATTTCATCGTGACTAAGCTCAATCGTACCTGTAAGCCCCACATCTGTGATAAAATGTGGATTAGCGCGTAAGATTCCAAGGCTTCCCTTAAGCTTTGTTGACCAACTTATTTTGACATGCGCTTCAAAGCTCAGGTTCTGAGGGGTTAGGCCTTGTTTAATCTCAATCGATGTAGGAGAATCAGGAATTGTAGCTGATGTATTACCGGCGGTAACTGTATAACTCCCCCAAGTTTTTTTTGTCCCATTAACTGCGTCCTTTAAAACCTGCTCTATCTCTGGCCTTCGGACATTCCACTCCTGTGTTGCAGTTGAGAGTATAAAGTTTTCTTTAATATATTCCTGCCCCCCAACCCTAAAAATAACGTCTTGCGGGAGTGTTTCAGCTTCTGTTGTATACAGAGGTGAAATGATAAAACTAAAAAGGACAACACATAAAATCTTAAGATGCTTTTTCATTATAATCCTCGCGCTGCGAAGATAAAATTTTCTGCCAAATAAGTACAAAATGAGCCAGCACAAAAGTGAAAAGGTTATAAACAATGATGTAATTTTTAGCCAAAGAGGCGCGGCAAGAGGTACCCATGCAAGGGCAATGAGAGGTATAAGAAGGACTTTGACAAGCTCTCGCGCCCACTTATGCTCACTTATCCAGGCTGCTATCGGTGGTGAATATTCATAATAAGCCTCGACAAACTTTTGACCAAAGGAGTTAGTGAGTAGGTAAACATCTCTGAACTTTCGAAGAAGTACTACTTCTGGCTCTAAAGGAGAACCATAGGCGGCTGTTGCAATAAAACAGCAGCAGCATCCGTAGTCTTCAGTACCCTTATTGTCATCAATACATCTGAACATGCAGTCATCATGACCCGTATCCGGGCAATTATCTTCGCTATCAGGTATCTCATCAGAATCTCTATCTCCCACAGAACCCGAAGGTGGACATACAATACCATCACAGTTTTCATCAATGCCGTTACCACAGATTTCAATTGCACCAGGATTAATAGCGGGATCATCATCATTACAGTCTACATCTGCAGTATAACCATCTTTATCAGCATCAGGCGGAGCCAGGCTGCATCCTTTTGGGCCAACAATATCGCCTTTAGAAGTACCTGGGCAAACATCTATGCTGTCAGGAATTTCATCACCATCTGCATCACCTTCTTGAGCACCAATGGAAGGGTTTATGAAGTCATCAATGAAGCGTGATATTCGTGTATACACTCCATACGGGATAGGCTTAATACATTTTTTGTCCCCTGAAGAGGCAACGCCAACAAGCTTCCAGATATTTCCATCTTTTGCGATCAATGGCCCGCCACTATCTCCATCACACGGTCCCTCTTCCTGTTTGGGGTCCCCTGCACAGACCATATTTTCCGTGATGGCAAAATCGTAACCTTCGTCTTCCCAACTTTTCTTGCATATCTCGCTTGAAACTATTAACACCTTAAGCTCTTGAAGCTTTGCTGGAAGAGTTCCTTTGGGGTCAGTTATGCCCCAGCCCAAGATTTTCGCATCCATGGCCTCAATGGGATTGTCACCTGAGTAAGGCAAAATTGTTGAAAATGACGAAGCTTCTTTCTCTAACTCTATGAGGGCTAAGTCTGAATCACTTGTTGCAGGTTTATACCCCGCATAAGGGACAATTCGTTTTACGTTGTACCGCGTTTTTTCTTTAAAATCTAGAAGTCGATTATGCAGGCCAAGCCCAACAAAAACTTCTTTGGGTTGTAAATACGGCCCAAATGGGTTGTTCGGTATCTTTAGACAGTGTGCTGCCGTTATTACCCATTTTGAATTGATAAGAGAACCGCCACAAAGGTAGCAACCAGGGTAGATTCCTCTACCGGTAAAATAAATCGCCGCCATCCAAGGGTAAGCCCCTCGTTTTGCCTCGTGGCCACCTATTATTTTAATGGATCTCTCAATAGCTTCAGCATTAACATATGAAGTAACAAAAGATGTTACACATATCAAAATAACCACAAAAAACTGATCTATCCTCTTTTTACCTTTGCCCATATAACCCCCTTGCCAACTCACACAAGCTGGCAGTAAAAAATGTTATATCCGTTCACATGGGTGCCAACATACCCTGAGTCATTGCGAGCGCAGCGAAGTGCCGCTCCGCGGGATTTACCGCTCGGAAATTGCTTCGTCGTCCGCCGCAATGACACAAAAAAATAGCCGTGAACGGCTACACATGAAGTGATCCATGAGTGCCCCTCAGTTTCGTTGACTACCTTACGGGTACATGCGCTTCAAACTTCAGTGTCTCTGGATCTGGAGTCGAACCTCGTTCGATAAGGATGGACGATGGGAGATCAGGAATCGTGACCGAAGTATCTGTGGCGGTAATTGTTTAGCTCCATAAGGTAACGTCCAGCACCTTTTTACTCCGCGTTTTCTTTATACCATCTGCCGCATCTTTCCATGCCTGTTCTATTTCTGACTTTCGAGAATTCCATTCGCTTCTTACTTTCGCGATCATTTCGTTTTGCACAGCCGTAGTCCTGTCCCCTGACCCTGAAGACTAGAACATCTTCTGGGATCGTTTCAGACCATGCTGAATGTGGAGGGAAAACAAGTAATCCTAAAAAGGCTATGAAGAAAATCACACAGGGCTTTTTCATTGTCTGGCTCCTTGTGTCCGGTTTGGAAATAGCTGGAGGCCTCTATTGCTTCCTCTATTTGTTAATTAACTCCACTTTTCGACAATAGAAGCGTGATATAGGTATCAATTACTATATTAGGTCGTGCAGTAACAGCCAATCACCCGCTGTTGTTGAAATGGCATGGGTTTGTCTGCTTGTTTAACCCCACAACGACACTTGTGAAGATATGATGTCAATATGACTGTTTGTTTTACGATTTATTACACAAAAAGCAGATTCCTCTACAAAATACAGGGCTCAAAGCAAACCTTAACCTAACAATATCCTGTGTAATTTCATTAAGTGTCGTTGCAGGGTTAATTAATGGACAACATCATGACTTTGCCCATTGTACCTGTTGTAGTTGGTGGAGTATCGACACCATCAACCGTAACTATCGTATACCAAAACGAGACCGTTTTCCCTAAAGTTTTGGCTGTTAACAAAACTGCCAACATTTCTTTGTAGTTTGGATCATTATCAGGGATCCATAAACCAAAACCTGCCCATCCATCAAGATACACCGGAGTATGCTCATACCAATGATATACTGGATCAGATACGGCAACCATGGCACCCGTCATTGCCTGTCCGTTACTTGAATTGAAACCTGCGCTTGACACCATAATGCTAGTTATCACATATGTCGTGAGATCAGCCCTTACTTCATTTGCCCAAAAAAACACTGATAAAATTAATGACAACATAATAATAAGTTTTTTCATTTTTCCTCCTCCTCTTGTACCTGAATCTTCCACATAGACCATCTCCCTGTTTATAACTATTTGAAAACAAACTAAATTATAATTTTATTTGTGTAGTGACAATTGCTTTTCTATTTTTTCCAATTCAAAGATTTTCCAAAGCTTTTTTTGAACAGCGCTTCTTTCGGTAATTTTACGTTCAGCATCTGCAGCGCTATAAATCATTACAACTTCCTGGATATCTGTTAATTCATCTTTCAAGACCGTTGTACTCATTTTATATCCTGCCTGTTCTGTCATCCATTGCATAACTCTTATTAGAATCATCGAAACAACACAACAAAAAGCAAAAGCTCGAATTTTAGAATCCGTCCAATGTCGAATCGGCCTGAAACGTATTAATGTAACATCTTTTA
>Ga0255424_1206_pt1 | contig 12390 bp, 9 predicted proteins | sample ANMaggSeSYBR02F3_FD_182670 | JGI IMG/M metagenome (GOLD analysis project Ga0255424, IMG submission 182670) | Sediment cell enrichment communities from methane seep in Santa Monica Basin, California, United Staets - ANME aggregate JGI... | ecosystem: Environmental > Aquatic > Marine > Cold seeps >... | reverse complement strand
GGGTTGGCATGATAAAGAAGTAACGGTGGTAGTTAGACATCGTCTCTTCAATTAGAGCCATTTGAATATTGGGATCCTCCTGGGTGCGGAATAAATAATCCCGGACCAGCGCTTGATTAAAGTTGGATGCCACTTCCGCGACGAATAAAGAATAATTCCCATAAACATAGGGTTGGTTTTCCCGGGTATAGTAGGAATGCATCGAATGTCCAAGCTCGTGAGCCAGGGTGCTGAGGCTGAACACGTCGTCAGCATAACTCATCATGATGAAAGGTTGGGTATCATAAGCGCCCCAGGAAAAAGCTCCCTGGCGTTTACTCCTGTTTCGGGCTCGATCCACCCAGCGGCCTTCCAGGCAGCCCTTTCGCAGGATTTTGACATATTCCTCACCCAGGGGGGCCATACCTTCACATATCCAATCTACCGCCTGTTTATAAGAGACCTGCGGTTTTGTAGGGGTTAAAGGAGCTTTGAGATCATAGACATGCAGCTCATCGTAACCCAGAATTTGCTTTCGGATCCGCCAATAGCGATGCCATGTTGGCAGGTTTTCTTTATATATCTTGATCAGATTATGGAAAACTTCTATCGGTATGTTAACTGGATATAAGGACGATTCCAGGGAGGACTGATAATGACGGACTTTGGCTCTGAACACGTCCCATTTAAAACCACCTGTCTGGATGGCAGCGATGGTATTCTGATTCTGTAAATATGCGTCCGCGTAATGCTCCCAGGCTGTGCGGCGGATCAGGAAGTCATCCAGGTGGGTGACCATTTCCTGTTTGACCAGATAGGTGATTTCTCCCCGGGTATACCCGGGTAAATGTTTTAATGGAGGATCAGATTTCTTTGAGAGAAAATCGGCGATCTCTGTCGTTCTTGTGCCGTAACGGGCAAAAAGCTGCTCTATCCGCTTGAGAGGGATATCGCTCTTTTTTGCGATGTTTCTTATCCATGTTTGCTGTTTGTCCGCGCCTGCAGGATAATTCTTTCCTCCTCCGATAGGCAGCCTTGAGGTGCTCGCCTGGCGGACTTGGTTCAGGCGGTTAAGGACCTGGTCTGTGACCTGTTCCGACAACGCCCGGTAGCTGGTCCACTTCCCGCCCACGAGATTCAGAATCGGCCATGACGCATGAGGAGATTTTTCCAGGATTTCAATGGAATGATTCCGGCTGATCTGCCCGGTACTTCCTGTGGCCACAGGAAGGGGGCGTACACCGGAGAACTGAAATACGATTTGTTCCCTGGTAACCTTCAGAGAGGGAAAGATTTGAGGAACCATGTCGAGGATATATTCAGTCTCTTCTTCGGTGCAGACAGCATGATCGGGATTATCTATCCGAAGATCGGTGGACCCGATCATGACATGATCCTGGAGGTAAGGGAAGATGAGCACAATCCGCCCGTCTAAATACTCAAAAAAGATTTCATGGCCGCCGATCGCTTTCCTCAATTCAGGATGTTTAATAATTAAATGAGAGCCTTTTGTGCCGCCGATGAAATTAGATTTACCGTTAATCTCATTGTTGATAATATCAATCCAGGGTCCTCCGGCATTGATTATTATTTCAGGGTTAATAAAAATATCTTCCCCGCTGATTTCATCTCTCAGCAATATCTTGTTTCCTTCAGAGTTCACAGGGCGGACGTAATTCAGCGCCCGGGCATGATTACCTTCTCCCTCTCCATCCAGAAGTATTTCCATTGCTAATCGCTCCGGGGAATACATACCGCCGTCATAATAAGTGGCAGCGAACCGGATATCCGGGTTGAAAGCCGGGAAATTTTGAAGCGCTTTATCATGGTTGTCGATCTGGTGTCCAGGCATGATATTATCCCCCCGGACATAGGCATCGTACATCATCAGGCCTAATTTAATGATCACTGCGCCCCGCTCGGCTGGTCGATCAAGAAGACCCAAGAATTTGAGGGGGGAATTTAATAAACCAGAAAACCATTTAAAAATGGGGATTGTAGTAGGTAAGGGGTGGGTCAAATGGGGCGCGTTACGCAGTAAGTTATTGCGTTCATGCAAGGCTTCGCGAACCAGGCGGAACTCTCCGTTCTCAAGATACCTGATGCCGCCATGCAGCATATGAGATGAAGCCATGCTGGCACCAGAGCAAAAATCAGAGCGATCAATGATTAAACAGTCAATTCCCTGCAAAGCTAAATCCCGAAAAGTACCTATGCCGTTAATTCCAGCTCCAATGATGAGAACAGTTGTCTTTGGATTATTCTTAATTGACTGAATCGTTTGTGCCCGGTTTATCATGTTTTGCAATCTCCGCTAAAAACCACGCCGGATCGAAAATATTCAGGCTTGGTACTTAATGATCTGATATGCATGTTTTGATATCTAACAGCCATCTAACCTTTCTGTTTTTGTCTAAAGGTTATAATATATCAAAGATATTTTATCACTCTGATTTCCACTTAGTTAACAATGGAAATTGATTTCTTATTGAACGGCGGCGACGGCCCGCTCTTCGGGAGGAGAGGATGACTTCATTTCATACCATAAAATGGCTGGACTCCGGGTTGGTGAGCATGATTGACCAGCGGGTGCTTCCCCATGATGTTATTTACAACGAATATCAAGATCCTGCTGCTGTAGCAGGAGCGATCAAAGATATGGTCATCCGCGGCGCTCCTGCAATTGGAGCAGCCGCAGCTTATGGTTTAGCCCTGGTCCCCTGGCATGACGAGACAGGAAGCCTGGAAGATGTTTATCAAAAACTTGAGGGAGCGGCGCAGATTCTACGGGAATCCCGGCCGACTGCTGTAAACCTATTCTGGGCCATAGACCGCATGATGGCTCTGGTCGAGGAAATCGATTATTCTTCAGTGGCAGAATTAAAAGAACGATTGTTGAAGGAAGCGCTGCAGATTGCTGAAGAAGACGTGGAAACTAACAAAGCCATCGGCAAAAATGCGATGCCCTTGATTCCGGATGGCGCTGTGATCTTCCACCACTGCAACACGGGTAGCCTGGCAGCCGTGGATTATGGCACTGCGCTGGGTATTATCCGTTTGGCGCATGAAGAGAATAAAAACGTATTTGCTTTTGTGGACGAAACGCGACCCCGACTGCAGGGTGGGCGATTAACAGCCTGGGAACTGCTGCAGTATGGCGTTCCGTTTAAGGTCGTCGCCGACAGCACTTCAGGACATTATATGAGGACGCAAAGAGTGGATTTGTGTGTGGTGGGGACTGACCGGGTAGCAGCAAATGGCGATGTAGCAAATAAGATAGGAACCTACAATTTGGCTGTTGTAGCCCATGAAAACAAGGTGCCGTTTTATGTTGCGGTCCCAAAAACAACCATCGATATGAACACGCCTTCCGGAGATCAGATTGAAATCGAGGAGCGGCCGGCTGAAGAGGTCACTCATGTTGGCAGCTGGCAGATCACGCCGGATGGCACGCCAGTGGGGAACCCGGCCTTTGACATTACGCCGGCGAAATATATATCTGCCTTCATCACAGAGGATGGGGTTGTGTACCCGCCATACGAAGAAAACCTGGCGAAATTATTCCAGGATGCTGCGGGAGAGTAAGTTTATTAATTTCAAAGTGGGTGAGAAATAAATGAAATTTAAAAAAATAAAAAGAACTGCGTGTTTCCTGTTTGACCTGGATGGTACCGTTTACCTTGGAGACCAGCTTCTTCCCGGTGTCAGAGACCTGCTGGCCTATCTGGATAAAAATTCCAGACCCTACTTATTTCTGACTAACAATTCTTCCCGCTCCCGGGCGGACTATTCATTAAAGCTGGCTAAATATGGATTAGACGCCCCGGATGAGAAGATTTTTTCCTCCGGTATGGCAACTGCTATTTTTTTAAAGAAACAACAGCCGGGAGCCAGAGTTTATCTGGTAGGCACTCCATCGCTGGAAGAGGAGTTCCGCTCTTATGGGTTTGAGCTTGTTGAGGAGGATCCGGACTATGCCGTGCTGGGTTTTGATACTACACTGACCTATGAAAAAATCTGGAAGCTGTCCAATTTTGTAAGGGAGGGAAAACCCTATATCGCCACCCATCCGGATATCAACTGTCCTACTCCAGATGGATGTATGCCTGATATTGGTGCCATGATGGCGATGATCGCTTCCTCCACAGGGCGGGAACCGGACGTGATTGTCGGAAAGCCCCACCCCCCCATGGTGGAAACCATTGTTGAAAAAACCGGATTTGATCCTGATAAACTAACCATGGTTGGAGACCGGCTGTATACTGATATTGCCATGGGCGCTGCCGGGATAAGTACTGTGCTGGTGTTGAGCGGAGAAACTGATATGGAGGATCTGGTGACGTCTCCGTATCAACCGGATTTTGTATGTGATAATCTAGGGGAGCTGCTGCGGTTGTTAGATGAGTAGTTAGTTGGCAGCCGGCATTCAGTGTTCAGGCATCACTCAGGGTTCGCAAATCTCTGCGTCGCCCCCTCACCTCGTCCACCGGTCACCTTGTCTCCCCGTCACCTCTTCTCCCAATCCCCTTATCCTCTGGATAGTCTTAACTTGTCGCTCACCAGTCTGTTTAAACTGATGCCTGATTCTGCTGCCTCAAGTACTAATTGGCGGTGTAATTCTGGCGGTATCCTTAGATTAAATTTACCACTGTAGACCCTGGTTGATATTGGTTCAGGCAAAGGTTCTCCTGTGGATTCGAGATCCGCCACTGCATCAGATACCAGTTGGCGGATCCCATTTAGGGATGATTCCGGAGATGTGTCCAACCAGCTGAGGCTTGGGAATTCAATACACAATCCTACATGCTCGGCGTCTTCGTTAGACCAGGTCACGCGATAAGTATAAAGATCATTTGCTAACATGGTTTGTGTTCTCCAATCGGTTAATTGCTTTCAATACCTGTCGGACTTGATAAGGTTTTGCCATTCCTTTCTGATCCTGAATGTTAATTCTAGGGTCTCCCTGCCAGGGAGTTTTGTAAATCCTGTGGCTGCTGCTTTTCTGACGCGGCTCTCCAAAATAAAAGTAACAAATCTTACAAAGGGTATTGAATTTTATCCCTTTGGGATTTCGTTTCATTTCTTTGAGGATTCTGGTAATCTTTGTTGACATAATGGTATCAATAATAGTACTACTGTCAAGGGTAAATCGCACGCACAGAGCAGGACATTTGGTTTAAGCCACTTGCGGGTTGATGCGGGAAATTAATTTTACAGAAAACGTATATCCCCCTCTGGGCTGGAAACCAGACTGGTAACAGATTGTGTTAAGCTAAAAAATCAATAAACCTTTTTGATTAGAGCTCAATATCGAAGTACTTACTAGTTGAGTTGGAACATGCTTTTATATTTATGTATAGGTTAATTAAGAAGGCAAAACCAACGGAAAGACAGGGGCTGAATATTGCCAGAAAAATAATCAGACAACCAACGTTTGTTGGTCCACAATTCCCCAAGATAAATACCAATGGAAATAAAACATACACTGCGCCAGCGCCCATAAGAAATAAATACACAGGATTCCTGGTACGAAGTTTACCTGTGAAAAGATGCCGGTAGAAAATGCCTTGGAGATGGCCATATTCTGCGTATGTATCTACTGGATCATAGCCGGATCGATCTGGTCGGTGACGGTGCCCTGGCCAACCTTGCAACATAGCTATTGGATCTAAATATGGCGCGAGTTGATCTTCGGAGAATCCAGCCCCGGCTGAATTTGAGATAATTGGTTTATCTGGATTCATTATAGATGTCGCCCCCTTGATAATGCTTGTTCATTTCCCCAAATTTCATTATATTACGATTTAATTGCCTGAACATCGTAATTATCCTAGATATAGATAATTGACCTATTACCCAGTCCCCTCGTTTCTCCGTCATCAAGTCCTTTTAATCGTCACCATGTTAAAGAGAGACAATTTGCCCCACGAGCGCTGGAAATCATTCTCAGTCATCCAGTACAAGTGATCCTTCCCCGGCCAGGAACTGAGAAATCCCCAGGGAGTAGGCAGATCCTCTGTGTTTCTGTGCTGTGGATCGTAAGCTCCCAGGATCATCAGATGTCCCCCCACAACGCGGGTGGCCCCCAGGGAGCTGTAAGAGTTCTTCCCTAGAGCAATGACCGGCTCATTGTTCTGGAAATAGGTGACTGAAACCATGGAAAGAGAATTTCCGAGTAGAAGGTTTTCCTTAAGGATTTGAAATGTCCCCCTTCTGCTTCTCACTTCTGGTGCTAACCCGTTAAGCTGCCCCAGCCTGCGGACCAAGTTAGCAGCCTGAAAAACAACACTGCCATTATTGTTGCCAAAAATTGTATATAAGGGTGTGCCTTTCAAGTACCGGCCGTTGATCCAGTCCACCAACGAATCCCCGTTTAGGGAGGTGCCGTAGAGCAGGTTCAGCGCAGCTGCCGCGGCGTACTTACCGCAGTGGTTAGTCTTACCCTGGTTTTGCTGATAGAAAGCCAGTTGTTTTTCTGTCCAACCCTGCCAGTAAATAGTGATATTGGACATAATTGTTGGATCTCCTGAAATTTTTTCTTTAATAATCGCCCCAGGATAAATAACAAATGGATTGTATGCCTGATATTTGAGGGTTTCCCCTCAGATTACTGATTTCAGACAACTAAATACCACACATTTTTACCCGTGCAGGGTTTCCCATTCTGCCAGCAGCTCATCAAGCGCTTTTTCGGTATCACCATAGCGTTTCCCGAGTTGAACTACCTCTCCGGCATCATCAGGAGGATCAATCAGCGATTTGCCGAGTTCTTCCAGTAACTTTTCCAGTTCTGAAATGAGATTTTCCACTTCCTGCAGCCGGGCAGACCTTTTGCGATCATCTGCCAGGGCCTTGTTTTTAGCGGCTTTTCTATCCTTGTACGAATCCAGAGATTCTTCATCAAGGTTGGTCAAATCCTGTGCAGTCGCCCTGTTTTCCCGCAGATAAGCTTGATAGGATTGGTAATTTCCTTCAAAGAGAATCAGGTTTTCCTCGTTTACATCAATTTCCCAGATCTGGCTGGCAAGGGTATTGATAAGATACCGATCGTGGGAAACCAGAAGAATGGTACCCGGGTAAGAGGTTAACACGGCCTGCAGGGTTTCTTGAGATGGAATATCAAGGTGGTTGGTTGGCTCGTCCAGCAGCAACAAATTTGCTTTACTCAGAGAGAGCTTAGCCAGTGCCAGTCGCCCTCTTTCCCCCCCGGACAGCACGCTGACCTTTTTGTAGACTTCTTCCCCTGAGAATAGATACGCGCCCAGGTATCCCCGGGCCGCGTTTTCCGATTGAAATTTCCCTGCAAGTTCGATTTCTTCCAGAACAGTGTTGCTGTCTTCAAGATCCTGGTGAGCCTGGGCAAAGTATCCTACATCCAGATTAGCGCCGAGCTTCACGCTGCCTGACCAGGACTTGAGCTGATCCAGGATTGTTTTCAAGAAAGTAGTTTTTCCCGCTCCGTTGGGGCCGATCAGGGCGGCACATTCTCCACGAAGCAGTGTGATGTCTGGAACAGAGAAAAGAGGTTTCTTCCCGTCCGGGTAGCCAATTTCAAGGTTAGTTGTCCGTATAACCAGGTCACCGCCCCGCTTTTTGGTATTTAAACTCATGTTCAATATCTGCGGCTGTTTCACTGGATTCCTTAAGGAAGATATCCGCTTATGGGCTTCTTGGACACTCATATAGCTGGTGCTTGTCTGGACACTCTGGCTGATTTTGCCCCAGGATTTTCCCTGGATTGCCTGTATTCCCAACTGCTCAATTGACTGCACACGTCGACTTAAGAGGCGTAATTTGCCTTTGGCTTGGTTTGTGTTCTGCCCGGCGATATTTCTTTTTACGTAATCCAGTTCATTAACCAGACGGGATTTTTCTGCTTCAAAGGTTTCCTGCTGCCGCTCCCAGCGGGATTGGCGCTGGTTCAGGTAGGCACTATAATTTCCACGGTAGGTTTCAAATCCTCCCCGACTCATCTCCCAAATTTGGTTGCAGACCTGATCGATAAAGTAACGGTCATGGGATACTAACAAGATACTGCCAGGGTAATTTTTTAAATATCCTTCCAGCCACTGGATAGCTTCTATATCAAGGTGATTGGTGGGTTCGTCAAATATCAGTAAATCTGAAAAGGTGAGCAACAATCGGCTGAGCAGAGCCCGGGTTCGTTGTCCGCCTGAGAGATGGTTTACCGGCATGTGGAAATCTTGAGCATTGAATCCCAACCCGGCCAGCACCTGCTGAATTCTGCTTTCGTAGGTATATCCACCCCTGTGTTCAAAAGCAGCCTGGAGAGTTCCGTAGCGGGTTAAAAGCTCTTCGGTTGACCCGCCGGGTTGGCTCATAGTTAATTCAATCTCTTGCAGTTCGCGCTCGACCTCTCGCAGATCATCGAAAGCGGTTAGGGTTTCTTCCCATAAAGTATGGTTTGAATTCAAATCGCTTTTCTGCGGCAAATATCCAATTTTGAGCTGGTTTGCCCGTTGGATTTTTCCCTCTGAAGGAGATTCCTGGTCTGCCAGGACATTAAGCAGGGTGGTTTTCCCGATGCCATTTTCCCCTACCAGCGCGATCCTGGACTGGGTAGGAATGGTCAGGTTCAATCCGCTGAAAATATCAACAGAGCCGTATGATTTGGATAAACCCGAGGTGGTGATAAGTGACATAAAGCCTTCAATTTTATAGATAAGCAGTAAGCTGACGGGCTAAATGAACCAGTTGAATGGCAGATTTCCCTGGACTGGAGCATGTTATAATCGCGACCATAACAAACAGAACAATCGTGAGCTATTATAGTCTGGTATAAAAAAATTGACAGGGGTCTTTCCGAGTCGTTATGAAAGGTAATTCATCTCAACCAAAAAAATCAACTGATTGGACAAAACGCGGTTTGTGGGCAGCTTTTTTAATTTCCGCTTTAATTACCGCCTTGCTGGCTTTCAGGGGGGCAAATAACAAAACAGAAACACCTTCGCCGACACTGATGGACGGAATTGCTTCCACATTCTCTGATACTGAGATTATTCAACCCACGCTGGACAACGATCGGCTGCTTCAGGGTAATTCCGATAGGCCAGGTTATAAGGAACTCAACCTGGATCAGACAATTTATTTCTTGCTGACTGGATTGGATAAACGGGAATGGGAAGGAGATACCGGACCGGGATTAACGGATACAATCATCGTAGCTTTTCTCGATGTTCAGAAACAATCTGCAGGTTTAATCTCGATTCCCCGGGACACATTTGTAGAAGTGCCCAAGTATGGACCGTTTAAAATCAATCAGGCATTTTCTCTGGGAGAAGCGTACGGTTATCCGGGCGGCGGACCAGCATTGCTGATGGAAAGCGCCGGGAACTTGCTCGGGATCACCATAGATTATTATATTCAGGTGGATTTTAATGCATTTATTGTCCTGGTGGATTCGGTCAATGGGGTCGAGGTAAATGTACAAGAAAAAATACTGGTTGATCCTGATCCTTCGGTGAAAGGGGATATGAAAAAATTATTACCCGGAATCCATGTATTGCCAGGTGACATGGCTTTGGGATATGTACGGACCAGGGGAACTACGGAAGGGGATTTCGGGCGGACTAAACGTCAGCAGCAAGTCCTGCTTGGATTACAAAAGAAAATCTTTTCTCAAGAAGTTTTACCTGGGCTAATACCCAAATTGCCGTCTCTATACCAGGAACTTCATTCTCATGTTGAAACAAACCTCACCCTGGGGCAGGTTGTGACTCTTGCCTGGGCTGTTAGAGATATCAATCCCCAAAGCCTGCAAACTACAGTTATCAACCGGCCTCTGGTAGAAGCGGGATTTAATTCCCGCGACCAATATGTGTTATTCCCGGATATAGACCGAATCCAGAAAGTCTGGGGTGATATGCAGCAAGTAGCAGCTACCCCTGTACCGGAGCCAACCCGGGAAATCACCCTGGATGAACATGTCCTGGAAGAAAATGCCAAAGTGGCTGTCATGAATGGAACCACTTCTCCTGGATTGGCAGGAGAAACAGCAGATTTCTTAATCGCGAATGGTTTCCAAATTACTGAAGTGGGAAACTCGGATAAGTTCAAAGACCAAACCCTTATTTATGATTATTCTGGGAACCCATATACTATTCAGGCGCTGCTGGATTTAATGGGGTATTCTCAAATCCGGCTTTATTACAGGTCTGATCCGAACAGTACTGTTGATATTGCCATTGAGCTCGGGGCAGATTGGGTCCTTGAAAACACACTTCCAGATACATAATAGAAAAATAATTACCTTTATCAGAGCCATACAGCAGGGCATATATTGAGAAAATCTTGTTTGACACCATACAAGAAAACCGATAGACTGTAAGTAATATTCATCTTGCAGAATCAGGAGGACGTTTATGGGGTATAAGAAATTTCGTCTGACGGTTATTAAGGGATTTAACAAAGGGGAAGTGTTTCCCTTGGAGGAAGATGAGGTAATCATTGGTCGCGGTGAAGAAAATAGTATAGTCCTGAACATTGCTGAGGTTTCCAGAAAGCATTCTGTTCTAACCAGGGGGGAAGAGGGCTATATAATCAAAGACCTGGATTCCACAAACGGCACTTTTGTAGACAAAAAGAAAGTCGGAGATAAGTATCTCCTGAAACCCGGTGACACAATTATGCTGGGGGATGCGATTTACCTCACCTACCAGGCAGATGTAGATCCTGAAGAAACGCTGGTGGCACTCCGCCCGGTGGAGATCAGCTCGCCCGATGACACAGCTGCGGCACCAAAACCTGCTGCCCGGGAGAGAGCATCTTCCCCGGTAACAACTCTGGGGCAAGCGAAAACAGCAGAAGAAAATTTGTCCCGGGGCCAGGTCACCGAGGAGAAAAAAGGCCGGACATGGTTATGGGCCGGCATCGGCTGTGTAGTGGTGATCATTTTCTTGATCGTGATCGGGTTGATCATTTTTGACTACCTGAATCTGTACTGCACACCGCCTTTCGATACGCTGCTGAATTTTCTCTATATCTGCCCTTAATAATGGATAGGGCAAGATGCTAGTTAATCCTTTCTTAAGGATTTAACTCACAGATACCGGGAGGATACTGGGCATGGACAGCTCTGGTTGAAATGAATCAATCCAAGGAATATGAAGTTACCCCCACCGTATATGTGTATGGTGGAGAAACCCTCGCCCGACTTCCCGATGGTCGGGCAGTTTTTATCCCCTATGCTCTTCCAGATGAAAGAATTCGGATCAGGCTCGTAGAGGACAAAGAACGCTATGCAAGAGCTGAGCTGCTTGAAGTACTGACTGTATCTCCCGATAGAATTGAACCTCGCTGTGCCCATTTTGCCCAATGCGGCGGCTGCCACTATCAGCATATTCCTTATCAGGAACAATTAATCATTAAACAATCTATCCTAAAAAATCAACTGGAACGAGTTGGTAAGCTCCCTGATCCTCCTGTGAGCAGCATGATTTCATCGCCGACAGCCTGGAATTATCGGAACCATATCCAATTACATATTTCCAAAAATGGAACCCCGGGTTATTTCAAACATCGTTCAAACCAGGTGGTTCCTATTCAGGAATGCCATCTGCCGGAAGAGAGCCTAAACCAGATCTGGCCGGCGCTGGACCTGGAATTCATACCAGGGTTAGATCGGGTTAGTCTCCGGGCAGGTGAAGGGGGGCAGGATACAATGATTATCCTGGAAAGCAGCGACCCCAAACCGATTGAGTTTGCGGTTGACCTGCCTTTGTCCGCGGTTCACCAGGGACCGGGTGGAGAGATCGTGCTCTCCGGGGATGATTTTACAATTATTGAGGTCCACGACTTTCCTTTTGTTGTGTCTGCGGGTTCCTTTTTTCAGGTAAATACTCCCGTGGCAGAATTGATGGTGGATTTTCTTCTGGATACACTGCCCTTGGCGGAACATACAGTTCTGCTGGATGTCTATTGCGGTGTAGGGCTGTTCAGCGTGTTTTTAGCCCCTCTGGTAAAACAAATAATTGGTATTGAATCAGATCCTTCTGCAGTAGAAGATTTCCTCTATAACCTGGCAGGGTTTGACTTGGTTGAGCTGTATGATGTCCCGGCGGAAGATATTTTGCCATACCTTGAGATTTCTCCCGACATCATTTTGCTTGATCCCCCCAGGGCGGGCATTTCAAAAATAGTTTTGGACAGTGTGGTTTCCTTACAACCGGATTTGATAGCCTACATTTCCTGTGATCCGGCGACGCTGGCTCGGGATGTGTCACGACTGCACAATCAAGGATATCAGCTGCAGCAATCAACGCCATTTGATATGTTCCCCCAGACTTACCATATTGAGAGCATTAATTTATTTCAAAGAGCATCTCAGGATGTATGATATTTTGCACTTTGACTGCTATCTACATTAGAGTAAAATAAGGTACAGGATTGTAT
>Ga0255424_1203_pt1 | contig 12500 bp, 19 predicted proteins | sample ANMaggSeSYBR02F3_FD_182670 | JGI IMG/M metagenome (GOLD analysis project Ga0255424, IMG submission 182670) | Sediment cell enrichment communities from methane seep in Santa Monica Basin, California, United Staets - ANME aggregate JGI... | ecosystem: Environmental > Aquatic > Marine > Cold seeps >... | reverse complement strand
GCTAATTTCAAGTTGCGCGAAGGTCGTGAGATTGGTGCAAAGGTTACACTGCGCGGTGAGCGCATGTGGGCCTTCCTGGACCGGTTGATGAATGTCGTATTGCCCCGTGTGCGGGACTTTCGCGGCATTTCCCCCAATGCTTTTGATGGGCGCGGAAACTATACCCTGGGTTTGCGGGAACAATTGATTTTCCCGGAAATTGACTACGATGAGATCGATAAGGTTCGGGGTATGGAAGTTACGATTGTAACGACTGCGCAGACAGATGAGCAGGCGCGGGCACTGTTGCAGATGCTTGGCATGCCTTTCAGGAAGGAATAATATGGCAAAGAAATGCATGACGTATCGTGAGGAACGACGGCAGTACCCTAACCAGGTACGCAACCGATGTAAAAGGTGTGGACGGCCGCGTGGTTATATGCGCCGATTTGGACTGTGCCGTATTTGTTTCCGCGAGTTAGCTTTAAAGGGTGAAATTCCCGGCGTTAGAAAAGCGTCCTGGTAGGCCCGGAGGGTTTGAGAATGAGCGTGAATGATCCGATTGCTGATATGTTAACTCGTATTCGCAACGGCCTGATGGCCGAAAAATCGATGGTAGCGATGCCGAATTCGAAGATCAAAGTTGAGATTGCCCGGATTTTGAAAGAAGAAGGGTTCATCAAGAGTTATGATATCGTTGATGGCGAGCGACCCTCGCACAAGGTATTGCGTGTACGTTTGAAGTATGTAGGTGAGCGCCGCGAGCGCCAACCGGTAATCACTGGCTTAGAGCGAGTGAGCCGGCCTGGCCGCCGCATGTACTCACAAAAGACCGAAATCCCCTGGGTTCTTTCCGGGATGGGGGTTGCGATCCTTACCACTCCCAAGGGTGTGATGACCGGCCAGCGAGCCCGACAGCTCGGCGTGGGTGGTGAGATCATCTGTAAAGTTTGGTGATCAACGGGAGCAAGGAGGTAGAATCGTGTCTCGTATAGGTCGTTTGCCGATAGAAATTCCGGCGGGCGTGCAAGTAAGCATCTCCAACAATGAGGTGCAGGTCAAGGGCTCAAAAGGCACAATGAAACGCCAGTTCCTGCCAGAGGTTTCTATTCGGCAGGAAGAGAACCAGGTGATTGTGGAACGCAGCTCTGACGAAGCATTTGCACGTGCCATCCATGGAACAACACGGGCTGTCATTCAGAATATGGTCACTGGTGTGAGCACTGGTTTCACTCGTGAGCTGGAAATTCAGGGTGTAGGTTACCGCGCCGAAATGAATGGCAAAAAACTTGTAATTAATGTTGGCTACTCCCACCCAGTGGAGGTAGATCCACCCGAGGGGATCAGCTTTGAGGCTGACCCCAAGGCACGCACGCTCTCTGTCAGCGGTTATGACAAAGAGGTTGTTGGTCAGGTGGCTGCAGATATCCGGAAGATTCGCCCGCCAGAACCCTATAAGGGTAAAGGTATTCGCTACAAGGGTGAGTACGTCCGTCGTAAAGCCGGTAAAGCCGGCAAGACAGTTTAGTAAGGGTAGAGCTATGGCAAGAATGACTCGTAATGAAGCTAGACTTCGACGCCATGCACGTGTTCGAAAACACGTGAGTGGCAGCCCGGCACGTCCGCGGTTGTGTGTGTTTCGTAGTTTGGTAGGAATTTATGCCCAAGTGATTGATGATGAAGATGGCCGCACTTTGGTTACCGCATCATCAGTTGATCGTGAACTTCGTGACAAGGTTAACGGGCTTACGAAAACCGAGCAGGCTGCATTGGTCGGTAAGCTGGTTGCAGAACGTGCCCTTGATAAGGGCGTCACTGAAGTGGTCTTTGATCGCGGTGGTTATAAATTTATTGGCCGTGTAAAAACGTTGGCTGATAGTGCCCGCGAAGCCGGCCTCAAGTTCTAGTGCGTGAAGAGGACCTGATATGGATAATAGAAAAAGCCGATATAAAAAGTCGCAGACGGTTGAAGATCAGTATGATGAGCGCGTGATTGAGATCGCACGTGTCGCTAAAGTTGTGAAGGGCGGCCGCAGGTTTCAATTTCGAGCGACAGTAGTCGTTGGCGATAATAATGGAAACGTTGGCATGGGTGTTGGCAAGGCAAATGCCGTGCCGGATGCCATGCGCAAGGCAACAGAGCGTGCCCGAAAGAATATGCTTCCGGTCTCCAAGATTGGAACCACCATTCCTCATGAAGTTCTGGGGCGGGTGGGAGGTGCCAAAGTTTTGCTGAAACCTGCTTCTCCTGGTACCGGCGTTATCGCCGGCAGCAGTGTGCGTGCAGTTTTGGAAGCTGTGGGTATCCGCGATATTCTCACGAAGTCACTGGGCAGTGCGAATGTGCTAAACGTGGTCAAGGCAACGTTTGATGCGCTTCAGCAGTTGAAGACACCAGAAGAGGCAGCAGCCCGACGCGGAAAACCCGTCCAGGATCTGAAGCCTTACTGGGATCGGAGGGAGAATGCCTAGGAAAAAAGCTCCCAAAAAATTGAGCATTACGCTGGTGAAGAGCCCGATTGGCTACTCGATTCGCCAAAAACGGACCGTGCGTGCTTTGGGCTTGCGCAAGATGAACCAGACTGTAGTGCAAAATGATACCGAAGTTATTCGGGGAATGATCGCGAAAATCAGTCATCTGGTTCGCGTGGAAGAGTAGGTGTTAGTATGAAATTGCATGAACTTACACCCAATGATGGCGCCACCAAGAAGCGAACTCGGCGAGGTCGTGGTTATGGTTCCGGATTGGGTAAGACGAGCGGACGCGGTCAAAAGGGACAGAACTCACGTTCTGGTTCAGGCGGCCATCTGTATCGTCAGGGCGGTAATTTACCGTTCTTCCGTCGGTTACCGTTTATGCGTGGTGAAGGCTTCACTCCAATCAACCGGGTTGAATACAATGAAGTCAATGTCGCATTGCTGATGAGCCGTTTTTCAGCGAATGATGAAGTCACGCCGGAATCTTTGGCGAAAGTCAATTTGTTGAGCAAACCTAAAAATCCTGTTGTGATTTTAGGTCACGGAGAGATTTCAGTTCCGTTGAAGGTAAAGGTTCATCGTGTCAGCAAGGGCGCCCTCGTAAAAATTGAGGCTGCTGGCGGCACTGTCGAAATCATTGCTTGATCGGCTGAAAAAGAGGAGTCCTTCGCATGAAGCGTTCAGCTTGGCGTTATCTCTGGAAGTCAGTTGATATTCGTAATAAACTGCTGATCACACTAGGCTTACTGGCGATTTACCGTTTTGCGGCGAATATCCCGGTTCCCGGGATTGACCGCGCAGTACTGGCTCAATTAGCCAGTTCTGGCGGGGCTGCTGGAAACCTGTTCAATCTTTTGGATCTGCTTTCTGGTGGCACGGTATCACGGTTTTCCATCCTGGCGATGGGTGTGTATCCGTATATTACCGCACAGATTATTTTGCAGCTCCTTGTGCCGATTATTCCGGCGCTGGAGCGGAGAATGCGGGAAAATCCGCGGGAAGCTCAAAAATGGCAGGAAAAGTGGACAGTTATTCTCACCATTCCGATGGCTTTGCTGTCTGCTGTTGGCCAGATCAATATTTTCAATTCAATGTTGGGCGGCCAGTCCATCCTGACGGAATTTGGTTTCCAGGCAGGTTTATGGCTTCCTACAATCGCAGTTTTGACCAGCATGATTGCCGGTACGATGTTTGCGATTTGGATCGGCCAATTGATCTCTGAGTATGGTATTCCCAATCAGGGTCTGTCGTTAATCATTTTTGCCGGTATCGTTTCCCGTATTCCGGTGAACTTGACTTCGATTTTGAGCGACCAGCAAAATGGTTGGTGGCTGTTCTTGTTGACAATTTTGATCCTGGGTTTGACGATCTTTGCGATCGTGTATGTGCAGCAGGGCCGCAGGTTTGTGCCTGTGCTCTTCCCTGGACGCCGGGTTGGCAATCGTATGTCAATGCCTGTTCGCAGCAGTTTACCTTTGATGGTGAACATGGCTGGTATGATCCCGCTCATTTTTGCACAATCGATCATGACATTCCCAGCCATTGTTGCCAGCTATTTCACTGCTTCCAGTCATGAAGGCGTGGCAAATTTTGCCAAAGGTGTGCAGGATTTGTTTGGTGCAGGCAATCTTTGGTATTCGCTGATCTATTTTGTGATGGTTGTGGCATTCACGTTCTTTTATACAGACGTGCTCTTCCAGCAGCAGAATTACGGCGATAACCTGAAACGACAGGGTGCACAGATTCCCGGTGTTTCGCGGGGTGGAGCAACCCAGCGATATTTAACAAAGGTGCAGCGGCGCATCACGCTGCCGGGTGCATTGTTCCTGGGTCTCATTGCTGCGCTGCCTTATGTTTTGAGTTTGGCCTTACCGGGCGCCACGTCCAGTATCTTCCTGGTGTCATCATCCGGTTTGCTGATCGTGGTCGGTGTAGTACGTGATACGTTCAATATCATCGAAACTGAACTGAAGTTACACGGTGTCGATGAGAGTTTGATCAAAGGCTAGGTTGGTATTATGTACATTGTTTTGCTTGGACCTCCTGGAGCAGGAAAAGGCACACAGGCCTCGTTGATTTCAGAAAAAATGGGTTTGGTGCATGTTTCTTCGGGTGATATTTTCCGGGAAAATTTGAAAAATTTGACTCCTTTGGGAAAACAAGCACAAGCTTTCATGGATCGGGGTGAGCTGGTTCCTGATGATTTGACGATCGCTATGGTAAAAGATCGGCTCAATCAACCCGATTGTCAAAAAGGCGCTTTATTGGATGGGTTCCCGCGCACACCAGCACAGGCTGAAGCTTTAGCAGCTATGCTGAAAGAGTGGGGCCTGACAGTGAACCTTGTACCGTATATTTCGGTTCCCGAAGCGGAATTGATTGAACGATTGGGTGGACGCTGGACCAGCCAGAAGGGCCGGGTTTATCATGTGAAGTACAACCCGCCGAAGGTTCCAGGGCGCTGTGATGTGGATGGTTCTCCCCTTTTCCAGCGGGAGGATGATAAACCTGAAACTGTCAAGAATCGGATCAAAGTCTATCTTCAGCAGACGACGCCGCTTATCGACTACTACAAAGAGCAAGGGTTGCTGGTAGAAATCGATGGCACAAAGTCGATCAAAGAAGTGGGTACAGATCTGTTGGCAGTTATCAAGAAGCTTAAGAAGTAGGGGTTGTGATGTCTTGGGAACGGCAGATTAACATCAAAAGCAGCCATGAGTTGGAAATCATGCGCGAGGCTGGAAAGATCAATGCAGAGGCTTTGGCTGCTGCGGCTGCGATTATCCGGCCTGGCGTTACGACTGCGGATTTGAATGCTGCTGCTGAAGAAGTTCAGCGCAAGTATGGTGTGTATTCACCCTTCAAGAATTACCCGGGGCCGTACCCTTATCCGTGCAGTACCACTGTGAGTGTCAATGAAGAGTTGGTGCACGGTATTCCCAGCGCAAAACGTAAACTGCGTGAAGGGGATATTGTTTCGGTGGATTGCGGAACAGTGTATGAAGGATTTGTCGCAGATTCAGCTTTTTCTGCTGGCGTGGGAGAAGTTTCACCCGCGGCGCAGAAACTTCTTGAAGTGACCGAGCAATCGCTTTACGTGGGTATCTCCAAAATGAAAGCAGGTAATACTGTGGGAGATGTTGGCGCTGCGGTGCAGAACACGGCAGAGGCGCAGGGATTTTACTTAACTCGAGAGTACACCGGGCACGGCGTAGGCCGTCAGATGCATGAGGGCCCTCAGGTACCCAATTATGGAACGCCCGGCCGCGGAATGAAACTGCGGTTTGGGATGACCATCGCTTTGGAGCCAATGGTTTTGGTTGGTACAGCAGCGACGAAAGTGCTGGGTGATAAATGGACGGTGATCTCAGCGGATCAATCGTTAACAGCACATTTCGAACATTCGGTTGCGATCACCAAGAATGGCCCTATGATCTTGACCCTGCTGGAAAATGGCAGGGGACCGGCCCAGATTGGACCAGGACTGGTCTAACAACTGGACAATAAAACCAAGAACCGGTATAATTGGAACTTTGGTCTGAGGAGTAGAGTTAGAAGGAGATTAGCATGAAAGTTTCAGCGTCGATTAAAAAGCGCTGTTCCAAGTGCAAAATCGTGAAACGGCAAGGCAGATTATATGTAATCTGCGAGAATCCTAATCATAAGCAGCGACAGGGATAAAAAACATATGGCACGTATTGAAGGTATAGATCTTCCGCGCAATAAGCGCATTGATATTGCTTTGACCTATGTTTATGGCATTGGGCCATTCAGGGCGAAACAAATTTTGGAAAGCGCAAAAGTGCTTCCCGAAACTCGTGTGCGAGATTTGACGGAAACAGAAGTTGGTGCAATGCGCGAAATCATTTCCAGGAGTTACACTGTGGGAGGTGATTTGCGGCGCGAAATTCAGATGAATATTAAGCGTCTGATTGAAATTGGTTGCTATCGTGGTCTGCGCCATCGCCGCAGTTTACCTGTGCATGGACAGCGAACTAAGACTAATGCGCGTACTCGTAAAGGCCCAAAGAAGACAGTGGCCGGTCGTGGTCGCCGCCGTGGGGCTACGAAGAAGTAGTCTTTATCAGGAGTACGGTCTGGCTGGTTACGGGTTCCTTCCTTCGACCCGCGGCTGACTGGCTGGATACGACTTTTGGGTAGAGAAAACGAAGAATTGCTGAAAGGTTTATAGCGAGGTATTATGGCACAAAATGTACGATCATCGCGTCGTGGCAGTTCACGCAAGGTGAAGCGTTCTCTGTCATCGGCACACGTTCACATTTACGTGACATTCAACAATACCATTGTGACCGTTACGGATCAGCAGGGTAACACTGTCTGCTGGGCAAGTTCCGGTTCTGCTGGGTTCAAAGGCTCTCGCAAGAGCACGCCGTTTGCGGCACGTTTGGCTGCCGAACAGGCGATGAAATCAGCGCAATCAATGGGTATTCAAGAAGTAGATGTGATTGTGAAAGGCCCTGGCCCTGGCCGCGAGTCTTCCATTCGGGCGATTCAGGGTATGGGTATTAAGGTCAAATCGATTTCAGATGCAACCCCGGTACCGCATAACGGTTGCCGGCCACCTAAGAAACGCCGCGTATAGTGGAGAAGGAAGTATATGGCTAGATATATTGGGCCGGTGTGTAAATTATGCCGGCGAGAAGGTGAAAAACTGTTTTTGAAGGGCGAGCGTTGCTATACGGCAAAATGCGCTTTTGATCGCCGTGCGTATGCTCCTGGTGAGCATGGGCCTACAAGTCAAATGCGCCGCCGCGGACGTCAATCTGACTACTCTCGCCAATTGCGTGCAAAACAGAAGGCGCGCCGTATTTATGGTGTGTTGGAACGTCAATTCCGACGTTACTTTGCTCTTGCGCAGAAGCGCCGCGGTTTGACGGGTTTGACTTTGTTACAGACTCTCGAACAACGTCTTGACAATGTGGTTTACCGCATGGGTTATGCGGCAAGCCGCAGTGAAGCCCGCCAAATGGTGTCACATGGCCACTTTATGGTCAATGGCCGCCGCACGGATGTGCCTTCAATGTTGGTCAAACCTGGTGATGAAGTGGAAGTTCGCGCACGATCCCGTAAGGCCCCTTATTTTGTGGCACTGCGGGATCTGGCTGAGAAGCGTTCATGTATTGCCTGGTTGGAACGCGATTTGAACAACTTGTCTGGACGGATGCATCGCTTGCCGGAACGCGGCGAGATTGATGGCAATTTGGATGAACAGTTGATCGTTGAGTACTACTCTCGGTAATTCTAGTGTTTCCGGTGCGCGGTAGTTAATGGGTGCATTGGAGAAGGAATGAAACGTGACTACCTTAAGTAATATGGTGACCCCAAAGGTCGAACGAGAAGCTGAAGCCCGAAATTATGGCAAGTTTGTGATTGGCCCTTTGGAACGAGGCTATGGCATCACCCTGGGCAATGCCCTGCGGCGTGTCATGCTTTCCTCTCTGGAGGGAGCGGCAGTAACATCCGTGAGAATTACGGATGTGCTGCATGAGTTCAGTGATATTCCTGGCGTCCGCGAGGACGTGGTTCAGGTGATCTTGCAAATCAAGCAGCTTCGTATGATCTTGCATGATGTTGATAGTGCATATCTTCATCTTGAGATTAGCGGTGAAGGCGTGATCACAGCAGCGGATATTCAGGTACCGGCAGAGGTTGAAATTGTGAACCCTGACCTGTATTTATTCACCGTTGATGACCCCAATGCGCACATTGAATTTGACATGACTGTCGAACGAGGCCGGGGTTATTCGCCTGCCGGTGAACGTGTCGGACGGCTCCCAATCGGCGATTTGCCGATTGATGCCATTTTTGGGCCAGTGCCGCGAGTGAATTGGAAGGTGCGTTCTGCTCGTGTGGGGCAGAGCACCAATTATGACCGTTTGATCCTCGAGGTTTGGACGGATGGCACTCGCACCCCTGAGAATTCGCTTTCAACGGCATCGATGATCTTGATCGAACACTTGCGCTACATCTCTGGCATCACGGAAGAAATGCTGATGGTGATTCCTGAAGAAGAGGAGACCGGAAGTCATTTGACCAGTGAGGCTGCGGAAACGCCGATTGAAAATTTGGATCTTTCGGTTCGTGTGTTCAATTCACTCAAGCGGACTGGTATTACGACAGTTGGCAATGTGCTGGAGTTGTTGGAAAAAGGCGATGATGCCGTTATGTCCATTCGCAACTTTGGCGAAAAGAGCCTGAATGAACTGTGCGAGAAAATGAAGGAGAAAGGTTTCCTTCAGGATGAAGAAGATTCTGAAATGGAGAATGAGTAAAGATGCGGCATCGAGTGTATGGAAAGATACTTTCTCGCAGCAAAGGCCAGCGAATTGCGCTGCGGCGGACGATGATCCGTCAGCTCTTCATAAATGAGCAGATTCGCACCACCAAGGCAAAGGCTATTGCCATTCGCGGCGAAGCTGAACGTCTGATTACATTGGCCCGTAACAGTGAAAAGGGCAGCGATGTGGATAAGATGAATGCCCGCCGATTGGCAGCAAAGAAGTTAGGTGGAGCGCCTGAAGAGGTCAAGAAGCTGTTTGAAGAAATTGGTCCGCGTTATGCAAACCGCAATGGCGGTTATACGCGAATGTTCAAGCTGGGCAAGCGGCAAGGTGATGCTGCTGAAATGGTCCTCCTTGAACTGGTTGAAGAATAAACCGTCCGGGGCTTAACCGGATTGGGATGGCACGTTACCAAGTTATTTTAGCTTACGACGGCACAGATTTCCTGGGGTTTCAGCGCCAGGGAGCGGATACGCGTACCGTTCAGAGAGAGATTGAAGCGGCGCTGCGATGTTTGAACTGGCAGGGTGAATCAATTCTTGCGTCTGGTCGAACAGATACAGGGGTGCATGCTTCAGGGCAGGTTATTGCCTTTGATCTGAATTGGAAGCATTCGGTTGAGGCGCTGGAGCGCGCACTGAACGCTAATCTGCCAGATGAGATTGCAGTGAGCAAGGTGAAGGAAACGTCAGCGGATTTTCATCCACGCTTTGACGCCCGGTTTCGCACGTACGAGTATACGATTTATAGCGTACCTTACCGAAACCCGCTCCGCGATCGATACGCATGGCACGTTTGGCCGTCCGTTAACCTTGTTCTCTTGAATAAGGCTGCGGCTTTGTTACCTGGAACGCATGATTTTGTTGTGATGGGCACGCCGCCGCCTAGGAAAGGCGGCAGTACACAGCGGACGATTTACCAGGCAGAGTGGCATAATCTCCAGGCCAGCGGTATGCGGTTTGAAATCACAGCCAATGCTTTCCTTTATCACATGGTCAGGCGGTTGGTTTTTCTGACTGTGATGGTGGCTGCAGGCAAGATCAGTCTGGAAAGTTTATCGGAAGGTTTGCAGGCCGTTCGGCCGCAAATCCCTGGTTTGGCACCGCCACAGGGGTTAGTGTTGAAGAAAGTGCGTTTTAAGGACGAAGACGCCGTCAAGAGTGTAGAGTAATTTGAAGATTGTACAGAAGGTTTTGAAACCTTGACTGTGAGTGGAGAAGAACAATGACAATGGAAAAAACCTATGTCATTAAGGGTAAAACAAAACCCAATTGGCTCTTGGTAGATGCCAAGGACCAGAGTTTGGGGCGGCTGTCAACCCAGATTGCAGCATATATTTTGGGTAAGCATAAGCCGACATTTACTCCTGGTGTAGATATGGGTGATGAGGTTGTGGTGATCAATGCAGCACACCTTCGATTTTCCCCGAAACGTCTGGAAGACAAGAAGTATTATTGGCATACTGGATACCCTGGCGGGTTGAAGGAAATGACTTTAAAAAATATGCTGGAAAAGCATCCGGAGCGAATTATTCGCAAGGCAGTGTGGGGAATGCTTCCACACAACAAGCTCGGCCGGCGTTTGATCAAGCGGTTGCGGGTTTATCCTGGGAGTGAGCACCCCCACGAAGCTCAGAACCCCCAGCAGATGGCATAAGGATTTTGAGGAGAGATTATGGCTGTTCGATATTATGAGGGTGTTGGTCGCCGTAAAGAAAGCACGGCTCGCGTTCGTGTGATGGAAGGCTCTGGCCTTTTCACCGTGAATGACAAGCCCCTGGAAGAATACTTCACACGTTTTGGTGACATTGAAGCCATTCTGGCTGTATTGGAAGCTTATGGGCGTAATCGCTCTGCTTTTGATATCACCGTGAAGGTGAAAGGTGGCGGCGTAACCGGGCAGACAGACTCAGTTTTATTGGGTTTGGCTCGCTCATTGGTGAAGTATGACCCGGAAAGTGTTTCCGTTTTGCGAAAGGGTGGTTTTTTGACCCGCAATCCGCGCGTCAAGGAACGCAAGAAACCAGGTTTGAAGCGCGCCCGCAAGGCCCCGACTTACACCAAGCGTTAAATCGCTTGTACGCTGTTCTCTCCGGTAGTAGTATCTCCCGAGAGATGGTAACTGATACATGAAACAGGAACACCGGCGGCAGAATGCCGCCGGTTGTCTTTTAATGTGAGAAACGATGGATAAAAAATTGGGCAGTCAGTTAGCTGAGATATTTGACGCTTTACAGCTTGATCTTTCAACACCGGTTACATTGCTGGAAGCGGCGGCTTGCGAAGGAAAACATGTGCCGCCATTTTCGCCGTCTTCCCCGGCGTTGATCATGCGCATCAGTTCGACAGACCAGTTGGTGCAAATACAATCCCTCTTGGCAGGGCGCTATGCTGGCGGACACAAGCTGCGTATGGTTTCCTGCCCGGGGCAGCAGGATCAGCAAGTTCAATCCTTGACGCTGGATGTGCTCGGGGAGTTTGAACTACCTGGCGAAGCAGCACTGTATTCTCCCGCGATCAGTGCCGATGCTTCATTGGATGTTTTTCAGGAAGTGATTGCACATTTAAGGGCGCCGGATGGTTGCCCCTGGGATCGAAAGCAAACTCACCAGTCTTTGCGCAGCGGGCTTCTTTCGGAAGTTTACGAAGTGTTGGAAGCATTGGACGCCAATGATGTTCCTGCGCTGCAGGAAGAGCTGGGTGATCTGCTGCTACAGATTGTGATGCATGCCCAGATTGCGCAAGAGGCGAATGAATTTTCGATGGTGGAGGTGATCCAGAGGATCAGCCGCAAGATCGTTCATCGCCACCCTCATGTATTTGGTGAGGTGCAGGTTGCCGGAGTGGATAATGTACTGGCGTTGTGGGAGGAGATCAAAGCCGGCGAACGCAAAGAAAATGGTGAAGCTCAGAAAAAAGGCATGCTGGATGGCGTCCCGGTGGCGTATCCTGCTTTGGCACAGTCTTATGAATACCAGGATCGGGTTTCCCGGGTAGGGTTTGATTGGGATGACATTGAAGGTGTTTGGGAAAAGGTTTTCGAGGAAGTAAAGGAGTTGCAGCAAGCGCAAGACCCCAAAGCGAAATTTGATGAATTTGGCGATATATTGTTTGCTTTGGTCAATCTGGCGCGCTGGTTGAAGATTGATGCGGAGAGTGCTTTGCGGGAGACCAACCAGCGGTTCCGCCGCCGGTTTCGATTTGTGGAACAAAGTGCGATGCAAGAGGGAAGGTCTCTGAATGAGATGACCCTGGCAGAGATGGACGTTTATTGGGATGAGGCCAAAAGGCTGGAAGAAAAATAGGGTTGGTTAAAAAGAAACCGCCCTGAGAAATTCAGGGCGGTGATAGATTATTAATCACAGAGTGGTTCAAACAGACATGTGAAGTGGCGCATCAGCTCAGGCGCATAAGTGATACGATAACCACAAATCTGATCTCGTTTTGCCAACAAGCGGATTAGGGTATCAGCCACATAATCCAGGTGGCTCTGGGTATACACACGACGTGGCAAAGCCAGCCGAACCACTTCCAGTTTAGGATAGATCATTTCACCAGTATCAGGGTCAGGGTATGCGAAGGCTACTGATCCCAATTCGACTCCGCGGACACCGCCTTCCAGGTAGAGCGCGGCAGCAAGCGCCTGGTCGGGGAATTGTTCATGCTTGAGGTGGGGGAGGAACTGTCCGGCATCGATATAGACGGCATGTCCGCCAGGAGGCTGGATGATAGGCACGCCGGC
>Ga0255424_1202_pt1 | contig 12569 bp, 8 predicted proteins | sample ANMaggSeSYBR02F3_FD_182670 | JGI IMG/M metagenome (GOLD analysis project Ga0255424, IMG submission 182670) | Sediment cell enrichment communities from methane seep in Santa Monica Basin, California, United Staets - ANME aggregate JGI... | ecosystem: Environmental > Aquatic > Marine > Cold seeps >... | reverse complement strand
TGCTGCGCCATCAAAAGCTTTTTCCGATGTCTCCCGGGAAATCAGGATGGTATTTGCGTCTGGTGCTCCGCCTGTGTTTACGAAAATATAGCCGCCTGCCTGTATTATTTTGTCCAGCGCGCTGCGGTCAACAACCAGATCTTTTATTATATTAAAAGCCTTTGCCCTCCAAGGTTCAACGACAATTGTATCTCCGTCTGAAAAATGTCTCATGTGAAGCTGGCAAAGAGTTGTACCCTTTTCAGGACCATGGGCGCGGCCGTTTACCATAGCCCCGCACATCCCGCATATGCCTTCCCGGCAGTCATGGTCAAATGCAATGGGATCTTCTCCGTCAAGAGTGAGCCGCTCATTTATAACATCAATCATTTCAAGAAATGACATGTTTGTTAAGATATCTCTTGAAGAATAAGTTTTAAAACCGCCTTTGTCATCAGAGTCCTTTTGACGCCAGACCTTTAGTTTTAAATTTATGGTCTTTGTCACCTGTAGCTCCTTTGTGTCAACTCGACATTTTCAAAAATAAGTTTTTCCTTATGAAACAAGGGCTTAATGCCATTACCTGCATATTCCCAGGCAGCGACATGACAAAAATTTTCATCATCGCGTTTTGCTTCGTTTTCCTCTGTCTGATATGCTTCGTTAAAATGACAGCCGCATGACTCCTTACGGGCAAGAGCATCTACTATCATCAAGTCTCCGAACTCAAGGAAATCAGCAACACGTCCGGCTTTCTCAAGGCTCTGATTGAAATCCCTTTCCGAGCCGGGTACAATGACATTTTTCCAAAACTCTTCCCGCAATTGCTGAATAAGTTTTTGAGCCTTCAAAAGACCATTTTCGTTCCTTGACATGCCGCAGTATTCCCAGAGAACGCTGCCAAGCTCTCTATGAAAATCATCAACAGTACGAGTTCCTTTTATTGATAAAAGTTTATTGGTACGAGAATTAACTTCCTGAACCGCCGCTCTGAAAGCAGGATGTTTATCGGTTATTTTATTTAACCCAGTACCGGCAAAATACTCACCTATTGTATATGGAATAATAAAATACCCGTCTGCCAGTCCCTGCATTAAAGCGCTGGCGCCCAGCCGGTTTGCGCCATGATCCGAAAAGTTTGCCTCTCCAAGGGCAAAAAGGCCGGGAACGGTTGTCATAAGGTTGTAGTCCACCCACAGACCGCCCATTGTGTAGTGAACAGCAGGATAAATCCTCATTGGAATTTCATAGGGATTATCTCCTGTAATCTTTTCATACATCTGAAACAGGTTGCCGTATTTTTTGGAGATTTCCTCTTTTCCATCTCTCTTGATTGCATCTTCAAAATCCAGATATACAGCCAGTCCTGTTTCACCAACTCCTTTGCCCATATCGCACTGTTCTTTAGCATTCCGTGAAGCAACATCACGCGGAACAAGATTGCCGAAAGCCGGATATTTATTTTCAAGGAAATAGTCTCTATCTGACCCTGGAATCTGATGTGGAGAACGTGTGTCAACGGAATTCCGGGGAACCCATATGCGGCCATCGTTTCTAAGGCTTTCGCTCATGAGTGTCAGCTTTGATTGATAAGTTCCATGCACAGGAATGCAAGTAGGATGAATCTGAATAAAACAGGGGTTTGCAAAAAAAGCGCCTTTTTTATAAGCTCTCAGAATAGCTGTAACATTGCATGTCATGGCATTTGTAGAAAGAAAAAAAACATTGCCGTAACCGCCGGTAGCCAGGATAACGGCATCGGCAGCATGGGTTTCGATTTCACCTGTAATCATATTTCTGGTGACTATCCCCCTGGCCTGCCCATTTATAACCACAAGTTCCATCATTTCCCTGCGGGAAAATAATGTAACTTTCCCTGCAGCTACCTGACGCATTAAAGCGCTGAATGCACCGACAAGAAGCTGCTGGCCTGTCTGGCCGCGCGCATAAAAGGTTCTGGATACCTGCGCACCTCCGAATGACCGGTTTGCAAGCAACCCGCCGTAATCCCGTGCAAACGGAATGCCTTGAGCAACACAATGATCAATAATATTATTACTTAGTTGCGCAAGACGATAAACATTTGCCTCTCTTGATCTGAAATCACCACCTTTTATGGTGTCATAAAACAGTCGCCATATGCTGTCGCCGTCATTTGCATAATTCTTTGCCGCATTTATTCCACCCTGAGCCGCAATGCTGTGAGCACGGCGGGGACTATCCTGAAGACAAAAGGCTTTAACATTATAGCCGAGTTCCGCCAGAGTTGCTGATGCTGAGCTTCCTGCCAGACCTGTGCCTATAACAATTATGTCAAACTTTTTTCTGTTGGCAGGGCTTATCAGCCCCAGTTCAAACCGCTGTCTATCCCACTTCTCAGCAAGAATCCCTCCCGGTACTTTTGCATCAAGCTGCATAATTCTTTCCTTTTAAGAGACAAGTAACTACTCAGGTGTTTAGGCTGAAGTCTAAAGACTGAAGCTCTCAGATAAACGGCATATACTTGATGATCCCCTGTCATTTTCCTTGTTCCCACGCTCCTGCGTGGGAACAAGCCATTATTTTATCTCACTCAATTTTCGGGGTTAATATTTCTTAAACATATTAAGCTTAACCAATTAAAATAATTAAAAATATTGACGAGATTCACTATCTATGATATGTATTATTTGACCAAAAACAAACAAATCAAAGATAGGAAACTCGTAGAAATGAATAGTACCCTGATAGAACAACAAAATCAAACCATAAACCCTGAAAAGCTTGGAATTTAGGGTTCCGGCTGCTGACGCTTGGCTCAACAAGATTAAGCCATGAACCGTGGTATGGGGTAAAGTGAATGATAATCCGTTTATCCGTGGACTTCAGCCACTTAACACGTTTTTCCAGATTGTTTAGTTCCTTTTCTGAAGGACAGTCAATACCGCTAAGCTCAGCTACTGCCCTACAGAATGGATATCCGCGATGAGTTGATAAGTTATCCATGACATAATGGATCTGTTCATTTGCGGGGCAAGTGGAAACATGCCGTTTAAATATCGCCAAAAAGGTGTCGGTTTTATGATCAGCTTGGCATTCAGCATGCACTTTTCCGTTAGCATAACCAAAAAAGGCAAGAACATTCATTGTGCCGTTTCTAATGTACTCAAACTCCTCAAGGCGTTTCATTGTTTCGTTTGTTCGAAGGTCAGGGACAAATCGTTTTGGAAACAGGCTGTATGTTCGTTAAGACTGGCATAGATTGAGATAAGTTAATTCCGGCATCAAAAAGCAGGGTCAGGAGTTTTTTTTAAAGCTTCAACTAAATTCGGAAGGGTCTTTTTTATCTTCATAAGACCCAGCTTATTCATGTGCCAACGTATAGTACGTGAAGAGATAGTTGTTTTTTTTGTATCATTTATCAACTTCGTAAGTGCTTGACTTGAGGTAGAATGTCCTGTGACTGCGCTGGCCGCAAAATGCTTAATAAGTTCGGCCTTCACAGGTAAACCAACACGAAAGTCCTGCTTTTGCCCCTTCCGTTTGTCAATAAGAACTTCAGTTACCCCGTCATTTACTAACTTTGCAGACAGTTCCCGGCAATGCGCAGCAGTGATGTCCAAAGCGGATGAGACCGTATGAACTGACAACAGATTTGCCTGAAGTAATGACAAGAGAACAGACCTAATGTGTACTTGATGACTTTGCGGGATTTTCAACTGATATTTCATGTTCCCGAAGGTTATAGCACAACAATCATCCTCAATTAACACTGATGCCTGGTGTTCCTGTGGAGGGGGTAATTGTAACTCATATACTTTCGCTGACTGCCTCCGGTCACGAAAAGCAGGCATACCGTCTCTCATTACTCTGTTGATTGTTGTTTTCCCTGATTCTTCTGGCATTTCTACAAAAGAAGCTATTACGTTCAGTCTTGCGCCAAGCAGGTAAAGAGCAAAAAATAAAATCTTTTTCAGTACCTGCGATGGCAAAACTCGTAAAGCCTTTTCAATACGCTTCTGTGATTGTTTTTGTGAAAACACTATGTTTTGGCAATTCATAATTCCCTCAGCAGCATAATATTGAACCTATTTTTTTAACTATCTACCCATAATCCACTAAAAAATAGGGGCTTAAATGTAAGCATACAGAAAAAATAGGTTCAAAGCAAGCACTTTATGCAGAAGATGCATTGCCATAGAAACGTTCAGAACTTTTGGGACGGAATACTAGTTAAAAAATAATGATGCTTCTTAAAATGGGTTCTGGTTACGAATATTGCGCGCAGTGAGTTACGTTTTTTTGCACACGTTGTAAAAAATGTTTAAAATTGAGCTGATGTGAAAATTTAATGCTGCGTCAGGGCTAGAATAATTCCGGCATGATTGACTTGTTTTTATACTTCTGTTATTAGAAATAATATAGACATATTATGCAGCTATATTTTCATGTCATCTAAGCAATGCTGAAAAATAAGCTAAGCATCAATTTAAGCTTATGCTTAAATTGTTTCCCTCCACTTGAAATACTGTTTCTCCATAACTGGAGGGTTTTACTATGTTCTTTCGATAATATTCACTTCTAATATTTCTATAAAATTCATTATTAAAATTTTGGTATATTTTATAGATGGTTTTTTGTTATTTATGATAAAAAGTTTGTTGTTGATATTTATTAATATATTTTCAGGAGCCGTTGAAAACGGAACTTAAATGAAACTGCGCTTTGGAATAATCAGCAAGTTGCTTGTTTGGTTTTTTATTCCAGTAATAATCTTTTATGTAACGATTATATTGCTCTATATGGATGTTCAAAAGATTGTGGATATATCGGAAGGCATTATTACTAAAAACACCAAGATATCTTTGATTTCAAAAAAAATGATCGAGAACCTGATCTGCATGGAAGAAAATGATAAAAAATATCATCTGCTGAAAAAAGATGACTATTTTAATTATTTTGTTCTGGCTCAAAAAGAGTTTGAAGGTAATTTTGTCGAAATACTGGAACTGGAACGTTCTGGAATGGAAATCCCTCGAGAGTGGAGACAACTTTATAAAAGTTATCAGGATTTTTCTACTACATTTGAAAATTTAAGGGAAAATGAATCGTCAGGCTCTTTATGGATCCATGAGGCTGTAACCAATGAATGGATACAGATAATTTCAGAGCTTCGTGCAAAAAACGAGCATGATATTGCATTAGCGACAATGGCGCTAAATTCTCGCAGCCAGGAATCTGCTCGTAATGTCCTGGTTGGACTGATGCTTTCAAGTGTTGTTGGTTTAATTGTAATTTTGTTCTTAGCATATTCTATGATTCGTCCTCTCAGAGAACTCCTCAGGGGAATAAGATCTGTTTCGCAGGATAGAATTAGCAAGACGGTTAATATCCGTTCCAAAGATGAATTCGGAGAATTGGCAGGAGCATTTAACGACATGACTTTACGCTTAAGGGAAGAGGAATGTATGCGATCTGATTTTATCTCCATGTTGAGCCATGAGATCAGAACCCCGTTGACTTCGATCCGGGAGTCGGTAAATATGATTGTTGAAGAAGTAATGGGGACAATTAACAACAGGCAAAGAAAATTCCTTGAGATAGCAAGTATTGAAATAGGCAGGATTTGTAATTTATTGAATCACCTTATGCAGGTTTCGCGTTTGGAATCACAGACCATCGAGATTATGGCACTGCCCCTTGACATATCATCTTTTATAACCGGATGTATCTATCAACTTCAACCTTTAGCTGATACCAAAAAGATAAGCGTTGAAGCGCAGATAGCTCCGGATATCCCTGGCATGACAGGTGATCTGGAACACCTCCAAAGGGTTATAATAAATCTTCTGAATAATGCCATTAAGTTTTCTGATCCTGGAAGCAGAGTTGTTTTGCGAGTAGTGCCTAATAAAAACCGTACCATGTTGGATTTTTCCGTATCTGATAACGGACCCGGTATCCCGAAAGAGGAACAGTCACTTATATTTAATAAGTATTACCGGGCAAGGGGAGTTAGAGATAATATGGATGGTGTTGGGCTTGGCCTTAATATATCAAAGAATATTGTTGAGTTTCATAAAGGAACAATCTGGGTAAAGAGTACTGTTGGACATGGAAGCACTTTCGGTTTTACACTTCCAGCTTCTTAAGAACAAATAGCTTTAGAATTATGGATGTTGTTCAATGAATTTTAAAAAAAACATTAAAGCAAGGATAATTTTTTTTGCGCGAGTGGCGATGTTATGTGGAATTTTCTTATGTTTGGCCTGTGGGCATCATTCTCAAAAGATTAAATCTTTTTTTATTGACGACTATAAAGTTTATTTGAAAATCTTAGAAAAAGGAAAGGAGGCTTTTCAAAAAGGGGACTTTAATAGGGCGCGGGAAATTTATGAAATTTTGTACCAGAATTCCAGAGATGAAACTATTGCGCGTGAGTCTCTTTATGCACTTGCCTGCACACATTTTATCCTTGCTGAAAACTCTGATGATTTCAACAAGGCCATTGTTTTCTGGAATAAATGGAGTAACCTTGCACCATCTGTTTTGGAAAATGAGGATCCCAGGATGCTGGGACCATTATTACAGAATAAAGTAAAGAAATGGATAACTGATGCAGACGCTGTGGAAATACTGAAGTCAGAGGCAAATAAAGTAAAGCTGTTGCTTCAATCAAAGAAACAAGAAATCCAGACTTTAAAACATCAAATAAAAACTTTAGAAGAAATTGATCAGAGGATACAGGAAAAAAAACAGGAGATTTCTTCCAATATTGAATAATTTTGCTTTTACTCGAAGTTTTTTTACAAAAGGCTTTTTTACGTGTTCACCAATTTTAAAGGGAATAAATTTTGAATTCACAGCCATCAATCTTAGTAGTAGATGATGACCTTCATGTCCTGGAAGTAATTGAGGCCCGGCTTTCTTCATCAGGATTTCAGGTTTGCAAGGCTTCCGGAGTACAGGAGGCTATAGGGATACTAAAGGATAAAAAGATTGATCTTATAGTTTCTGATATGAAGATGCCTGGGATGGGCGGCATGCATTTGCTAAAAAATGTCAGATCTCTTGTGCCTGGACTCCCTCTAATCTTTCTAACTGCCTATGGGACAATTCCCGATGCTGTTCGTGCTGTTAAAGCCGGAGCTGTTGATTATTTGGTAAAACCTTTTGATGGGCGTGATCTGATTAATAAAATTCGTAAAATCTTAAAAAATGGTTATAAGAGTTCAGCCCCTGGCGAGATTCCTTATGAGTCAAAGCAGAGCTACTTTGGGGAAAGCTCTGTTATGAAAGAAATTTATGGGCTTGTTGAGCGAATCGCAGCAAGTAATGTTAATATTCTAATCCTTGGTGAAAGCGGGTCAGGAAAGGAACATATCGCCCATATAATACATCAACAAAGCCTTCGGAAAGGACACCCATTTGTTGTAGTTGATTGCGGTTCCACGCCGGCAGGTCTTTTAGAGAGCGAACTTTTTGGACATGTTCGGGGAGCTTTCACGCAAGCCATACGCGACAAAAAGGGTTTAATAGAAACCGCAAATCGTGGTACGCTTTTTTTAGACGAAATCGGAAATATATCCCCTGATATGCAGATACGTCTTCTCCGGTTTTTAGAGGACAGGAAGATAAGAAGAGTAGGAGATCTGCAAGAGATACCTGTTGATTGCAGAATTATTGCAGCAACTAATTCAGACTTATTAGAAGATATTAAAGCAGGAAGGTTCAGAGAGGACCTTTATTACAGACTACGCGTTGTTACATTGAAAGTTCCACGGCTGCGGGATAGAAAGGAAGATATCCCTTTGTTAGCCCGTCATTTTGTTGATAAGTTTTCCGAGAGCTATGAAAATAAGGCAGTTGAACTACCGTCTGAAACCATTAAATGGCTTTGCAATTATCCGTGGCCTGGTAACATTCGTGAGCTCAAAAATGCTTTGGAAGCTGGAGTAGTCCTTTGCAAAAACGAAGTGTTAAGTATCGACGACCTCTATCTTGCAGGTTTGCCTGAGGTTCCTTACTGTGCCTCTTCTAAAGACAAACCTCTTTCTCTTGAAGAAGCCGAGTGTAATGCAATTCTCCACGCTTTGAAAGAGGCAGGGGGAATACAGAAGAGTGCAGCTAAATTACTAGGGATAAGCCGAAGAGCTATACATTATAAAATTAAAAAATATGAAATTGATTTGTCAAAAATCCGCTAAACTTTAGCAAAATATGATTTATCCTAATTTAGTTTATATAGATTTTCAGATAATTAATTTCACAAGGCCAGAATGAGGAAGGCGTATTAGTTATACGTCAACGACTGATAACACAGTGAAATTATTTATCTGAAAGTCTATAGTCTCTTCAATAAATCATGGTGAATATTGTCAAATCCGCCGTTTGCAGGACTGGTCATAACTATTTGATATTATTAGAAGCGATACATTGACAAATACTTATTTTTTACCATGTTTTGCAACCTATACGCAACCATTTTCCATGATTTGCAAAGTAAGCGATTATGAGTTAAAATAATTATAATTTCCGAGGGATAGCCTGATCAGCGACAAAGTTGGATATCCTGGCCAAACTTCCCTCGGATTACCCTCCAGGGAGCATTACAGGAGATGCTTGAAAAATATATCAAAAAAGCCACACTATGATTAACCAGAAAATGTGATACCAAGCCTTTGCCGAAGTCTAAGTCTAAGCAATCCGTTGACGAGTTTGTACGGAATTTAACAATTTAGGGTCAACCGGAATGAGTGTGGTCAGTTTTCATAATTTTTCAAATTATTCACAATATTTCTCAGATTGAGCTGTGAAAAATCAAATTTTTAGATAGTATATTGATTTTGAATTGGATCTTGTTGGTTTTTGCTTTAAAGGCCGTATATTAGGATGGTATAATCTCTTAATGAATGGAGTAGCGGTCTTATTTTTTTAACCATAGATACGCAGATGAATTGATACCAATTTAAACCGATTCTTGAGCGTCCATCTTTAAATCTTCTGTCCAGAATTCGTCTTCAACTACTCTCACTTTTTCAATAATTTTTACGCATGTTTTAGCGGTGACCTTGTCAAATCCAGAATCGAGTTCTTCAATTTTAGCCTTATGAAACAAACCGGCTGTGCGTGAGCTTCAGGTGTGATATATTGTCAAAAAGCTAAAGTGTTACAATTTTATCATAGCCGGTGTTTGATATACATAATAAATATATTGTCAAAAGTCTTTTGATTGACTATTGATTATTGACTATTGCAGAATGACCGTGAAAAATAATCAAAGGAGTAAACTATTTGAAAGTTGTAATTGTCGGGGCAGGAGAGGTTGGCTTTCACGTAGCAAGCCGGTTGTCACATGAAAATAAAGACGTTGTGGTGATTGATAAGGATGGTGACGCTATTCGTCGTATTTCCGATAATATAGACGTTCAGGTTATAACAGGATCCGGCAGCAGTCCTGTATCACTTGAAGAGGCGGGAATAAAAGAAGCAGAGATACTTCTTGCCGTAACAAACAGCGACGAAACAAATCTGGTGGCATGCCTGGTGGCAAATATCATTTCGCCATATACAAAAAAACTGGCGCGCATACGAAATGCCGACTTTGATAAATACCATGCCATTTTTCGAGATCATGCCCCTCATATAGACACTTTAATCAACCCTGAAATCGAGGTTGTGAAAACAATCGACAGGCTTATGAACATGCCCGGGGCGGTTGATGTTGGAAACTTTGCAAACGGCCGTGTCAAATTTATAGGTATAAATTTAGACAAGGAAGCGCGGCTGGCAGGTTCACGCCTTGATGAAATTCCTGCACTTCTTGGCAAACAAGGCCCTCTTATTGCCGCGGTTATAAGGGATGAAGAACTTATAATCCCAAGCGGCGACGACAGGCTTATGCCTGGAGATCTGGTATATTTTATCAGTGAAGAGGACAAGATCCTGGATACCCTTACAATATTCGATAAACATGCAGAGCCCGTTAAAAGGGTTTTGATTGTTGGAGGAGGCCGAATAGGATCAAGGCTGGCCGTTTTGCTTGATGATAAGCATGTCTATACAAAAATAATTGAAAAAAATCCTGATAGATGCGCCAAACTTGCAGAAAAGTTGAACAAGGTCGTAGTTCTTCATGGAGACGGTTCTGATCAGGGGCTGCTTAAAGAAGAAAATGTTCAGGAAACGGATTTTGTCATTACGCTTACAAATGATGAAGAAATAAACATTTTAGCTTCTTTGCTTGCCAAAAGGATGGGAGCACGAAAAACAATAACAAAAATTAGTAAATTCAGCTATTTTTCACTTATGTCAATGGTCGGAATCGAGCAGGTAGTCAGCCCGCGGCTTTCTGCTATAAATACAATTTTGCAGCACATAAGACGCGGCAAGGTGCTTTCGTCTATATCAATTAAAGGAGAGCAAGCCGAATTCATGGAGGCAGTTGCTCTTGAAACGTCAGAAATCGTAGGGAAACCTCTAAAAAACATATCATTTCCAAAGGGAGCACTTGTAACAAGTATAATTCGAAATGATAATATAGTTATTCCTTCCGGCGACAGTATCATTGAGCCTGATGACAGAATCATAATATTTGCTACAAGGCAGGCTATACCAAAAATAGAAAAAATCCTTACTGTAAAACTGGAGTATTTCTAAATGCGCTGGCGTTATATCCTGAATGTCGTTGGGATATTAACCCTTTTTTTTGGCCTTACCATGTTATTTCCCATAGCAGTTGCTTTTTATTATAAGGATCAAAGCGTTATTCCTTTCTTAAAGTCCATTGGCATTACGACCTTTGCAGGTCTGCTGCTGCACTTGTGTTTTAGAGGCTCAAGAGTAGAGATAATAACTCAGCGTGAAGGGATGGCGATCGTATCCATCGGATGGATAACTATTGGAATTTTCGGTGCACTTCCGTTTTATCTGGGCGGCGAATTTATTACTTTTGTGGATGCATTTTTCGAATCAGTGTCAGGGGTCACAACCACTGGAGCATCGGTATTAACAAATATTGAAGCCGTATCAAAAGGCCTTCTTTTTTGGCGCAGTTTTATTCAGTGGCTTGGCGGAATGGGAATAATAGTTTTATCCATTGCCATACTCCCCTTTCTCGGCGTTGGAGGCATGCAGCTTTATAAAGCGGAAGTTCCAAGTCCCACACCCGACAAGCTAAGGCCGCGCATTAAAGATACAGCCTTGCTCCTCTGGAAAGTTTATGTTTTGATTTCTTTATTAGGGGCAATCCTTCTTCTGATAGGAGGCATGAGCTTTTATGATGCCCTGTGCCATACCTTTACAACAATGCCGACCGGCGGATTTTCAACTAAGAATGCCTCTATAGCCCATTTTGACAGCGTATATTTTGATTCTGTAATCATTATATTTATGCTTCTCGCTGGAATAAATTTTTCACTTCATTATCAGATGCTAAGGGGGAAAACACTTGCTTTCTGGAAAGATTCAGAGTGCCGCTTCTTCCTGGGCACCATTATTTTGCTGATTGCAATTGTTACTTTTAATATTCACGGCGCTGTATACGAAAATATATGCCAGGCGCTTCGCTATGGCGCTTTTCAGGTAGTCTCAATTATTACGACTACAGGCTATGCTACAGCCGATTTCGATCAATGGCCTGCCATGTCCAAGCTGATACTGCTTTTGTGTATGTTTATGGGAGCATCAGCGGGTTCGACTGGCGGGGGAATGAAATTTCTACGCGTTATGCTTTATTTTAAATATTGCTACAAAGAGCTTTTTTCCATGATTCATCCCCGCTCTGTTACCCATATCAAAATCGGTGGAAAAGTAGTTCCGGAAGATGTTACAAGAAGCGTTCTTGGATTCCTTGGGCTCTACATGGGGCTATTTGTTCTATGTTCCGTGGTTCTGGCAGGCATGGGAGTGGATTTTGTAACATCATTTAGCGCTGTTGCAGCTACAATAGGAAACGTGGGCCCGGGTTTTGCAAACGTGGGACCGGCCTTGAACTACGCTCAGATGCCCTATCTGGGCAAGTGGCTGCTGATATGGTGCATGCTGTTAGGAAGGCTTGAAATATATACGATTATAATTTTTCTGGTTCCGGAGTTCTGGCGTAAATAAATTTGTTGACAAAGTTGGAATTTATATTTAAGAATTATATTTTTTTAAGGGCCGTTAACTCAGTTGGTAGAGTATCTGCCTTTTAAGCAGAGAGTCGCGCGTTCGAGCCGCGCACGGCCCACTTTAAGTAGCCGTTATTACTTACGTCCCCATCGTCTAGCCTGGTCCAGGACACCGGCCTTTCACGCCGGCAACAGGGGTTCAAATCCCCTTGGGGACGCCAATAAAAACAAGGCCTTACGCCTTTTCATGAAAGCCGCTTGTGGAGATGACGGCTCCACAGACGGCTTTTTGCTTTTCTGGCCCCTCATTTCATTCTCCTAACGTTCGTTCGTAGACTCGGTCAATGTCAATCGACACGACCTTCGCCGGTTTGGAGGGCAAACTTTCCAGGGCGTCTCGCACTCTTTCCATGCCGATACTCTTCAAATACCGCTCCGTTGTACTGGGGCTCTTGTGCCGAAGGATGGACTGAATCACGCCCACGTCGTATCCCTGATTGA
>Ga0255424_1060_pt2 | contig 12579 bp, 7 predicted proteins | sample ANMaggSeSYBR02F3_FD_182670 | JGI IMG/M metagenome (GOLD analysis project Ga0255424, IMG submission 182670) | Sediment cell enrichment communities from methane seep in Santa Monica Basin, California, United Staets - ANME aggregate JGI... | ecosystem: Environmental > Aquatic > Marine > Cold seeps >... | reverse complement strand
GACATCGGGGCGTATGAATATTATAGCCCCGGCGAGTTGGCGGATTTGAATGATAACGGGGAAGTTAATCTTGAAGACTTTGCCGTCCTGGCCTCGTACTGGATGAATGACAATATATGTTCGGAGCATGATTGGTGTCAGGGAAGCGATTTCGACCGGAGTGGCACGATTGACCTTCTCGATCTGGCGACCTTTATCGAAAGCTGGCTCTGGCAGACGAATTAATTGACGGGAAAGGATAGAAAAAATGAAAAAGACATTGGTATTGGCGATTGTAGCGGGGATGTTGTTGGTAGTGGCGGATAATGGCAGCGGATCAATTTATTATGTTCCCACTTCAACCACAACCGTTGACGGCGATACATTTTGCGGCGGGTCTGCTTGTACGTCATCTGATACAATCATTATTAAAGGGGGCGCAAGAGGCGATCTACTGTTCAAGGACTTTGATGGAAATGGCTCGTATATTACCATCACAAATGAAGACACAAATCCAGATTCCAGGGTTGTTATTACGCAAAACGGGTCTACAGCATGGGGTGTCGTTGATTTTCTAAATTGCAGCTATGTAGATTTTAAGGGCAATAACGATATTGATATTAATTATGGAATCAAAGTAATAAATAACTATGATCCTCCAGCCGCACACGCTGTTTGGATACGTGGTCAATCAGATCATATTAAAGTAGGTTATTTAGAGATTGCTTTTGATGGTGCTCCTGCCGGCTGTGGAACCGGCATTTTTATTGGCGAGCATAGTCTGGACAGTACCTACACCCTTGGTGATTTTGAGTTTCATTACAATTGGATACATGACCCTGGATACGCTGCTATGTATTTAGGCAAAAATAAACCGTCTGTTGACAATGTACATTATGTAGCAAATATTTCTGTGCATGACAATCTTATAGAGGATTGTGGCGCTTACGGGATTACTCTTAAGGGCGTACATGCCGATAGTGGCGTTTGTTCAGTGTACAATAACACGGTTAAAGTTACCGGCCTTGTTCCAATTGCCGGCAGGGATGATAGTTTCGCGCACGGTATTGGTGTTCAGTATTTTGCTGGCTCTACTTATGCAAATATCTATGATAATCGGATTGAACATACAGTAGGGCCGGGTTTTAAGATTGGCGACCAGAAGCATAATGTATATAAGAACCTGATTCTTGGATGTGGAACAGGAAATGCAGAAAAGTGGGGTCATGGCATAATTACATATCAAAGCACATATGACGCCCATATTTATGATAATATAATTATACAGCCTAAACGATACGGAATTTATGCCCTAGGTCCCACTCAGAGCGTTACTCTATCCAGAAATTTAATAGGTGATGCGGGATTAGGAGAGTGGAATGAAATTGAATCCGGCGATGTTACCGAAAGCACCGGAGATGATGCGAATATCTATCATGCTGATGTTGCTGATTTTGGTTTTAATGTCTGGTCAGATGATGGCGATTATAGTAATGATGATTTTTCATTTGGAGGCGCTGAACTGGCGGACCTGAATGGAGACGGGACGGTCAATCTGGAGGATTTTGCCGTTCTGGCCTCGTACTGGATGAATGAGAATGTATGCTCGCTGCCGGGTTGGTGCGAAGGGGCAGATTTTAATATGAGTAGGACGGTTGATATGTCGGACCTTACATACTTTGCCGAAAACTGGCTTCGGCAGTAAATTAACTGAAAGGAAATATTAAATGAGCCATGCATGTTTATCGCACTTTCTTTTGTGTGCCTTTTTCGCGATGGCGAATATAGGACACGTCGGGGCAGCTATATATTACGTTGATAGTACCGGTGGAAACGATAGTTGGAACGGTCAATATCCAAGCTATCAGGGGGGAAGCAGCGGGCCGTGGAATAGCATTGAAAAAGTCAACAGCTATGCGGGAAATCCAGGTTTTTCCGATGGTGATGTTGTGCGGTTCAAGAGAGGAGAAGTGTTTGATGACAGAACCCTGGGCTATGCTAACAAATGGGGTACAGAGCTCGTTGTTTTTAATGTCAACAGCATTACGTTTGAAGACTACGGAACTGGAAACAAACCATTGTTTGACGGTGATAAAATTCGGCCAATATATATAGATGATGACACATTAAAGAGTCTGACAATAAGAAATATTGATATAAGCGGACAGGATTGGCTACTTACAAAAGCTTCCATGGTCAAAATTCTATGGGTTGATAATGTTACTATTGACGGCGTTGTTGGTGATGGTCATGCCGGCAGCAATGGAACTAATTCTTCGGTTGGGCACTGTGTCGTTTTTATCGGATACGGAGACGGCGTAATAGAAGTCAAAAACTGCAATTTTTACAATTGGGGTCCAAGCATTATACCCACTGATAACATGTCTGATACTTATGCTTTTACAATAGATAAAAGACATTCCGGCTCAATTAGTGTTCATGATAATATAGTTCATGATATAAATGCTGATGGTATTCAGGTCAGGGCAAGCACCGCGCCAGGCGAAATTTATAACAACATCTGGTATAATTGCGGAGAAAATGCTGTTGATATTAAACAGTCGCACAATATTGATGTCCATCATAATGATTTTTACAGAGAGCCGGGCTTTAACGGCAAAGGTGGAGTCGGAGGTTCTGAGTGGCCCCTTATTAACATAATCTCCAATATCGAGACATCTGGGCCATATACATCAGACGATAATATTATTCGAGATAATTACATGCATAACAACAATGGTGAGTCTGCTGTAAATATTGGCTGGGCAGTAGCCGGCCACCTTTGTTGCAGAAACAGCATATACAGGAACAGAATCGAAAATTGTGGCGACTATGGAATAAAATTTCAATTGTCCGCCACTGACACATTGATTTATAATAATATAATTATTGATGATACGTATGGTGGAATCTACGCCAATCAACCAAATTCAGGCAACAAAGTTTACAATAACAGTATTTATTCGCATGATTCGAGTGTACCTCGATATGGTGTTTATATCCGGGGTGCCGCAAATGTTGTAGATGTAAAAAATAATATTATTTATTTAAACAATAACAGCACATCAGCATATAGTTTATATGTTATCGGCGGATCGGCCTACCCAGCAGTGGCTTATAATAACTGGTATAATAACAATAGTGCTAACCGTGTATATTGGAAAGGTACAGTCTTTACATCGACTCAACAATCTAATTGGCGTAATGCAGGTCATCCAGGTGAGTTGTTCGCAGACCCGCAATTTGTCAATCCAACCGCAGGCGATTTTTACCTTCAGTTCTCATCTCCAGCCATTGATGCTGGTATCGATGTCGGGCTGACTCAGGATTTTTACGGCCGCCCCGTTCCTCAAGGTTCAGTTCCAGACATCGGGGCGTATGAATATTATAGCCCCGGCGAGTTGGCGGATTTGAATGATAACGGGGAAGTTAATCTTGAAGACTTTGCCGTCCTGGCCTCGTACTGGATGAATGACAATATATGTTCGGAGCATGATTGGTGTCAGGGAAGCGATTTCGACCGGAGTGGCACGATTGACCTTCTCGATCTGGCGACCTTTATCGAAAGCTGGCTCTGGCAGACGAATTAATTGACGGGAAAGGATAGAAAAAATGAAAAAGGCATTGGTTTTGGTAATTGTGGCAAGTGTAATGTGGATAAGTTCGGCTGAGGTTTGCGCAGTCAATTATTATGTCGATGCGACCGGCGGCGACGACAATAACAACGGGCGAAGCGACGCGACTGCGTGGAAGACAATTAGCAAAGTCAATAGTTTTAACTTCCAGCCAGGAGATGCAATCCTTTTTAAGAAAGGAGAAACATGGCGCGAGCAGGTAACTATTTCGAGTTCTGGCTCAGAAGGAAATCCGATAATATATAGTAGTTATGGAACTGGTCCAAAACCAGTAATTAATCTGGCCGAAACTATAACCGGCTGGACTGTTTATAGTGGTAATATTTATGTGGCTAATGTTGATTTTGATGTTTACCAGGTTTTTCTAGACGATGAGTTCATGATATTGGCGCATTATCCCAATAATGAATATTTAAGGGCAGATGAAGACACTCCCTCATCAGAGAGAAATTATCTTATAGATTATGATTTGGGTTTAAGTAAAAGCAATGTTATTGGGGCGGATATATTCCTTTGGGGCGTGGTGTGGAAAGTGGATGAATCCAGGGTTATTGATTACTCAGGGAATAAGATAACTTTTGAAGGCTGGACACATTGCTGTACAAATTATAATATGAAAAGTGGCAAAAAGTACTATCTGGCCAATAAGCTCTGGATGCTGGATAAGGCAGGAGAGTGGTATTATGATGATTCTTCAAATAAACTCTATGTCTGGATGCCTGACAGCTCGCATCCATCAAGCCACAAAATTGAAGGGAGTAAATATCTATATGGATTCTATGTAAAGAATAAAGAGAATATTGTTATTGATAATTTTGAAATACATAATCCAGTGCATTCCGGAGTATTTCTTAAGAATTCCAATAAGTTCACTGTTTCAAATACTGATATTATAAATTCCGGAACAATGAAGTATTATGATTTTTGGGAAGAAACAGGAAACGGAATATTTGTCTGGAATAGCGAAAGCATTTTTTTAGGTGACGGGGATGGTTTTATTCTCAATAATAAAATAAAAAATGTTATCCATACCGGAATTAGGACTAAACAGTTTGCTGGACTTTTAATAGAAAATAATTCAGTAGAGAATGTTGGCATAATAGGTTCAGATTCTTATAGTCCAAAGAGCGGCAAGGGTATTACAGATTATGTTTCAGGTTCTCCTAATCTTGTAATAAAAGGAAATATTATTAAGGACATAAGTTATGTTGGAATACGATTCAATGCAAAAAATACCACCATTAAAAATAATTATATAACTGATACCATGCAGGTTATGAATGATGGTGGAGGGATATATTGTGGTGGGAAAGTTACGGGAGGAAGCATTATTATTGGAAATGTGATTACAAACACAGGTAAAGCAGGAACAAGACCTGCCATTTATTTAGATGATGGAAACAACAATATTCAGGTTTTGAACAATAGCTGTTCATTTGCTACTATAGGTATTTTTATACACAATGGACAATATGATACTATATGCGGGAACAAATTATATAATATAAACAAGGGGATATTAATAAAAGAAGATATGATTCTTAACGAGCCGGGGTATATTGTAGGTAATGTTATAGAGGACAACACTTTTTTCTTGCTAAATGAGGCGCAGGTTGTTCAAAAATACGGCATACTGGGAAATTTAAATTTTGGCACATTTGATTACAACACTTATTCTAACTTGTATCCTGAACATTTAGTTAGAGAAAGATATGGGGAAAATGGACAAACGATATGGGATAAGTATTATGATTTGAATACATGGCAAACTCTTTATGGACAAGACCAACATTCAAATTTTATCACCCAACAAGGAAGCCCTGACCCTTATGATGACTCTTTGTTTTTAGTGAACACTGGTCCTAATACAAAACAATTTGCATATAGTGATTATGCGGAGGGTAAAAGCTGGACAGATATTGATGGAAATGCTATTTCCTGGCCCATCACACTTGATGGATATAGTTCAAAGATTATTTTATGGGATGGAGGGAGTCCTCCAACCTGCCAGAACGTTATTGATGATGGACTGCTGATGATTGGCGACATATCCGGTACTGAAGGGACTCCGGACTGCCGTATTGACCTGTACGATTTCGTGGTGTTTTCCGAGTATTGGCTCAGATGCAACAATCCGCAGGACCCCGAATGTGAGTTCCTATATTAAAGCACTCTGACAAAACCTGTATTGCGGGCGTCTCGCCGGCCCTCGGCAGATCGATTCGCCCTTACGGATCATGGTTTTTGTTAGAGTCTTTAAGGCTTGACTGAAGTAGTTGTTACATACGCAACGTTGTTAATAAAACAGACCGGGCGATTGGCCGGTTCTCACAGAAAACACACGAACACTTGTTCTTCCAGCCAACCCTCACGCAGATAATGACAGCGACGGCTACACTAACCTTGAAGAATGGCTTCATAAGTTAGCGGCAGAAGTTGAAGGCACCAACTCTAGCCCAGATATAAATAACGATGGAAAGGTTGACCTTGAGGATTTTGCTGCCCTGGCGGTCTGGTGGGATGATGAAAACGCATGTTCGCCGCCGGGCTGGTGCGGCGGCAGTGATTTCGATATGAGCGGGACGGTTGATATGTTGGACCTTACATTCTTCGCCGAGAACTGGCTGCGGCAGGCGTATTGAATAGACGAAAAAAGAATAGAACACGGATAGTACGGATACAACAGATAGGCACGGATTCGGTTGAAGAGCACCTCTCTGAAATACAGAAAGGTGGCACCCATGAAACACGTGGGGTAAGGTATGGTGCTCACCCATGATTGACATCGGGGGTCGGTTGACAGGAAATGTCAGAAAATGACAAGAAAGGACAAAGAAGATGAAAAAGACATTGGTATTGGCAATCGTGGCGGGGATGTTGTTGTCTCTAACGGGGGCGGGTATGGCAGAGTCCATCTCTGTTGTCCCCGGCTTAAAGGGCTTTGGAGTTGATACCAGAGCAGCTTATGGCAATAACCAGAATCCAGAGATTTATATCGTCGATACACTTAATCCGACCACGGCATTAACTGGTTCTACAAGATTAGATACAGATGGAAATCCTGTAAATGTTTATGAAGGAGGTTTTAAATCCTGTGTAGAAGATGATAACGATAATAAATTGATAATCTTTGAGGTTTCAGGATATATTGATGTTCAGGGAGTAGTAAAGTCAGATAATGATTGCATTACAATAGCGGGACAAACTGCTCCTGCTCCGGGAGTTACTATAAAACATTGCATCTTGCATATAAATGGACAACATATCCTGCTTCACCATTTAAGATTAAGACAGGGATATTTTGACTATAATGCAAACTGGAATTATAAGGATGTTGTAAATTTAGGTTGGGGAGGTATGGCAGGTAATTTTGTTATGGATCATTGTTCATTATCCTGGGCTATGGATGAAACTATTGGTGCATATTTAGGCAGCAGTCTTAATCCCCCTTGTCTTAGTCCTGATGGCTCAAACCTGACTTTTTCCAATAATATATTTGGGGAACCATATCATAAAGCAGACCCTGATGATCCTGATTACATTGGCAGGAATTTTTTATTATCCTGCAGAGATAATGTTGCAATAATAAAAAACCTGTTTATTTCCGGTTATAAAAGAAATCCAGTTATTCACACTGCTGGTACTTATGTTGTTAATAATAATCTGATCTATAATCCAGGGGATTATAATTTTCATATTTCTAATCTAGGGGGGGCAATTAAAATAACTGCTATAGGTAATGTGGCTAAAAAGGGGCTAACTAGTAATTATTGGGCTTCATACGAAAGGTTTCCAAGTATAAGCGATATACATGAGGCTTCTGAAATATATTTATATGACAATAAAGATGAAACAGGGGCTCCAGGAAGTGCAGATGATTGGACTCATGTAAGACTTTATGGCGGCCAAACCGCAGACAACATCAAAGTGTTAGATCCTCCAGTGATTGTCGCAGGTTATGAACCTATTCCAAGTTCACAGTTAGAAAATGAACTTTCCGGCAAGATAGGAGCATATCCTGCTTTCAGAGATGCTGTTGATATCAGGTTCTTTAGTGAAGTTGCGAGTAACGGCACAGAAGGCAGATTTGTAACAGGTAGAGATGGTCTTTCTGTAAGCGACTGGCCGGTTCTCACAGAAAACACACGAACACTTGTTCTTCCAGCCAACCCTCACGCAGATAATGACAGCGACGGCTACACCAATTTAGAAGAATGGCTGCATGCATACGCAGCAGAAGTTGAAGGCGCCAACCCTGACCCAGATATAAATAACGATGGAAAGGTTGACCTTGAGGATTTTGCTGCCTTGGCGGTCTGGTGGGATGATGAAAACGCCTGTTCGTCGCCGGATTGGTGTCAGGGCGCCGATTTCGACATGAGCGGGACGGTTGATATGTTGGACCTTACATACTTCGCCGAAAACTGGCTGCGACAGACGTGGTGAGAAAGACTGTGTAACACCGTGGAAAACCCCGCGTAAAACGCGGGGTTAAATAGCTTGCCGACAGGAAAGGGCAGAGAAAATAAAACTTTCAAAAACAAAATTATTTCTCGCTGTTTTTATCTTTGGTTTCTTTTTGTTTAGCTTAACGGGAATAACTGAAGCGGCCAGCTATAGCTGGTATTTTAGCCAATCAGGGAATGACCTTACAGGAGATGGGTCAATGGGTAATCCCTGGAAGACGTTATCCAAAGCCAACACTAAAGTGAATGATGCCAATGTTGACGATACGGTTAATTTATTCTTTAACCGTGGGGATACATGGACAATGAATACTGCCGCTGTATCCAAAACGTATGTATATGGTTTCAAGGTAGATTCTGATGACCCTGTTGTCAATATAGATGCTTATGGGTTCGGCAACAAACCTATCTTCGATGGTTTGGTGAGCGATTTTAGTTCTGTTCCAAGTCATAATCAAGCAACTGGTCCTCTTTTGTGGAACTGTATTTTTCAATTTGACCGCCACGATTGCAGCGCTTCAAACATAGAAATAAAAAGGGTCTATGGGATCGGGATTCACATAAAAGATGGCAATGGATTTACATTGTCTGATTCTGATATTCACGATTTTGGTTCATCGGGTTTTGGTTCCAACGCCAATTTTGCAGCAACTGATTTAACAGCGCAACGATGTATTTTTCACACAGGACAGGAATTGTTCCGTTATTCAAAGAGATCAGGATGGGAAGCAGCTATCCAGTTTGAGTCAAACCGTTACAAACCAAGTGGGTGCATCGTCAGGCATTGTTTAGTATATGATATCTACGGAGAAGGTATTAATGCGCCAAATGGCATAATTGAATATAATGTCGTGGGGAATACAGGGTCTATGGCAATTGGGATATCTCCTCATAAATGGGATGCGGAAACAACAATAGTGCGATACAATTTCATTACAATGGCGGATTGGAGTACTCATAGCTATGATTCTTTGCCGGGCGGTGATGACTCCGGCATCAGGGTTTTTGATGAAGATGTTGGTGGCACAAACGCAAACGCTGATATTTCCATATATGGAAACATCGTTATTAATCGTATATACGGTTTCAGAATGTACGCCACCAACGAAGGCGAGGGTGCGTTTGGCTTAGTGAAGGTATATAATAATACCTTCATCGATTCACATAATGCGAACATTCGGGTAGCCGATTATATCGGAGGCACACCAAGTATAAGTACTATGTGCACAGATTTCCGGTTTTATAACAATGCTTCGATTCTATACGACCAAACAGGCGCAAGTTATATATCGGATAATATTGGGTCGGGGGGGTTTGGCGCAGCTACAATAGACAATAACGCCTACTGGACAACAGGAGGAAATCCTACAGTCGATAGTAACTGGCGAACCAATTACATTACTACTGACCCCAAGTTACCCGGCGAACCGTCAATAGATTGGGATGGTCAGTCAGGACCTACATACTTTAGCGATATTGACTTTGACACTCATCTCTATCAGCCGATTGATTCTGCGCTTGTCAATGCCGGAAAAACACTTGATGCTGGTTTTGATAATAAATTACTGACTAAAGGAACTAAATGGTCTGATTCACCTGGAATAACCGCGCAATTAGCGGAACAGAGCGTCGGAGACTGGGATATCGGAGCGTCTAAATACAGTGAAATGCCAAATGCGGACATAAATAACGACGGCAAGGTCAGCCTTGAGGACTTTGCCGTTCTGGCGGTCTGGTGGGAGGATGAAAACGCATGTTCGTCGCCGAATTGGTGTGAAGGTGCCGATTTCAATATGAGCGGGACGGTTGATATGCTGGACCTTACATACTTCGCCGAAAACTGGCTGCGACAGGCGTGGTGAGTAGAGGGTGGAGAGTGGAGAGTGGAGGGTGGAGAGAATACAGAAGAGAAGAAGAAACAGAAGAAATGGAGAAAAGATGAACATCGAATCCCGATTTGTCGGGAAACGCTCAACATTCAACATCGAATAAAGAAGAATAGAACACGGATAGTACGGATGCAACGGATAGGCACGGATAAAGAAGATCGAGGAGAAGAAAAGAATATAAAACAAATGGTGCGATATATCGCACCCTACCGGATTCCTGCCTCCGCAGGAATGACAAGAAAGGACAAAGAGAATGAAAAAGACATTGGTATTGGCAATTGTGGCGGGTGTGATGTGGATAGGTTCGGCTGATGTTTGCGCAGTCAATTATTATATTGACGCGACCGGCGGCAACGACCGTTGGAACGGAAGATATCCGAGTTACGAGGGCGGCGTGAGTGGTCCGTGGCGGACAATTGCAAAAGTAAATGCACGAAATTTTGGGAATGATGATGTGGTTTCTTTTAAAAGAGGCTGTGTTTTTAATGACGCGACTCTTACTCTCAATGGCACATCTGCTGGGCGAAGTGGGATAACAATTCAGGATTATGGAACAGGTGCTAAACCGCGTTTTGACGGCAATGTGATTCAGCCGATTGTAATAGATCATGCCTTAGTAAATCTTACTGTAAAAAATATTGATATTAGCGGATGGAATTATGGCACAAAATTTGCGGATAGAAATAGAGCAGTATTTAGATATATTGATGGTATTACCATAGACGGAGTTGATTTTGATGGTCATGATGGGACTAATACTTTTGCAGGCATACTTACTGTGGGCTATTCATGTGTGTACCCATATCATTCGGCTGAGTGGGTTCACATTGTGCTTGATATAGACAAAAATGATTATGGCAACATAACTATTAAAAACTGCACAATATCAAATTTGTTGAAATCGGACGGCTTTGCAGCTTCTAAAACCGCTTGGTGCAAGAATGACATGAAAGCTATACGGCTATCAGCCAATTCTGCCGGCGGCAAAAGAGATGGAACCATTTATATACATAATAACACTATCACTAACATATATAGTGACATTATCCAAACTAATGGTATGCAAGTTGAACAGCATATATACGATAATATTTTTATTGGATTTGGAGAAAATTTCTTAGATGTTAAAGGCACTCAATATTGCAAAGTATACAATAACATAATAAGCGGAGGAAATATAGGTAAAGACCCTGGTGCCGGATGGTTTGGGCCATGTTTGACTACTTTTCATGACTGTGGTGTGGGGCTACCTTTCGGCAACCACGAGATATATAACAATTACATATATGGTATTTATGGCGATGGGCTTTATCTGAGTGGAAATAATATCAAAGCTTACAATAATCATATAAAAGATTGTTTACTTGGTATTCGTATAACTTCGCATGGGTGCGAGGTATATTCTAATATAATTGAAACCACGAGTTCTGTTGAGCAGGACCCGGACAATAGTTATTGTGGTCGCTACCGTTCTGGAATTTTACTCTGTGGCAATTATGCGTATGATAATACTGTTTATAATAATACTATATATATCTCAAATAACCTCGATGATTATGGCATAGCTTTAGAGGAATGTTCTGCACTTGCCGCAAACAAAATCGAGAATAATATTGTACATATAACAAAGAACAGCGGAAGTGTATATCCGTTATGGTGGGATGGCGATGGCGCTATTCCCACAGTAAATTACAATCTGTACCACAACCCAAATCACAGTAATCGAATAAAATGGGGGGGCACTACTTATTATAGCACTCAACAATCAGGCTGGCGTGATGCTGGTCATCCGGGAGCATTATTCATTGATCCTCTTTTTGTTAATCAGTCTGCAGGCAATTTCGTCCTCCAGCCGGATTCTTCGGCCGTGGACGCTGGAACAAACCTCGGCAGTCCGTATAATCTTGGCCTTAACCCGGCATCAACCTGGCCGAGCAATGTTTCAACTCTCGACCAAAACAATTATGGCACCGGCTGGGAAATAGGGGCTTATGTTTGGGCTGAGCCCCTGGATGGTGATTTTAACGACGATGGTTGTGTTGATCTCGCGGATTTTGCCGTTATGGCGGTCTGGTGGGATGATGAAAACGCCTGTTCGTCGCCGGGTTGGTGTAGCGGTGCCGATTTCGATATGAGCGGGACAGTTGATATGTCGGACCTTACATACTTCGCCGAGTATTGGCTACAGAGGACAGACTGATTAACAGGAAAGATAAAACTATAATCAGGAAAGGATAGAAAAAATGAAAAAGGCATTGGTATTGGCGATTGTGGCGGGGATGTTGTCGGTGGTGGTTAATAGTGGCAATGGATCAATTTATTATGTTCCTGTTTCAACATCAATTGTAGATGGTGATACATTTTGCGGAGGGGGGAGATGCGATTCTGGGGATACGATTATTATCCGAGGAGGAGCGAGAGGTAATTTGTTATTTAAAGATTTTAATGGAAATGGTTCGTATATAACTATTACAAATGAAAATAAATCTCCTGATTCAAAAGTTGTCATTACCAGTGATGGGTCGGCTGGCTGGGGAGTATTAAGTTTGTCTAATTGTAAATATGTTGATCTACGAGGTAACAATGATGGTGATATTACATACGGAATTA
>Ga0255424_1200_pt1 | contig 12621 bp, 10 predicted proteins | sample ANMaggSeSYBR02F3_FD_182670 | JGI IMG/M metagenome (GOLD analysis project Ga0255424, IMG submission 182670) | Sediment cell enrichment communities from methane seep in Santa Monica Basin, California, United Staets - ANME aggregate JGI... | ecosystem: Environmental > Aquatic > Marine > Cold seeps >... | reverse complement strand
CGTTTATAATTTCTTATACATACATTAAACGCGGTGCAATGCATGACAGAATTCGAACGGCAGCTTGTAAGATCATTTAATACCTATTTCAAAGAAAACGGGATAAAAGGAATCGCATTCCGGCTCAAGCAGCACAGGTTCAGCCATCAGTACCTGGACGTGATAGTTGACTCACTGCATCCTGACTACTACCTTGGTATCGAATGCAAGAGCATATCCACTGACAAAGGGGCAAAGGCACTATATTTTACCCAGCATTTCACCACTGACAAACAAGGGTCACACCAGGTTGACAGGATGTCCGAATACCTCAGGCTATCGGGCAGGAAGGGATTTTTAGCAGTGGAACTGCGGCAGGGTGTAGGCAAGGGGCGGGTTGCTTTCGCCATTCCCTGGAAGGTGGTGGCAGACAGGTTTGAAGCTGGCAAGAGCGGGTTCAAGGTAGAAGAGATAAGGGAATTTCCTGAAATAGAGCGTACCGGATCCCTTTACTTAATTGAGACCCGTAAGTGGGTTGAAGAATAATTTCACAGTTGCCCCATCATCTTATGTACCTGCGGAACTGCCCGCACATCCTTCAAATATTCCCCTGCCGCATCCATCAGTTCCAGCAGCCGTTTTGACGCCGGAGGCTCAAAACCCGGGCAGGAAGTCACAGGCTGCAGTACCAGGGGCAGGGTCCCGTCAATATCAGACAGGCCACTTGCAATTATATCCAGGTCATTGCCAGAAGTCCTGTCAGTCACCACACATTTGGCAAATGTTACTGCACCCGCATTATAAAAAATACCAACCGTCTCCAGTTCGGCATTTAACAATGACTGGTAATCCTCAGTTGCTTTGTGCTCGGGCAGCTTGACATCACATGCCGCCACATCCACCACATACTGTACCTTTCTCGCCTCATCAGGCAGGCAGCCGTTAGTCTCCAGGTACAGGGGATGATCCAGATTCCCGGATAATTCAATGATACATCCGGTCTGTGTCAAAGGCTCGCCGCCAGTCAGGGAAAGGTGTCTGGTGGCAGGTGACCACACATCCTCAATAATATTAACAAGAGTGTCCATATCAACAGGATTCGGGATATCCATAAACTCACCAGTGCCCGGAATGCGTTCTGCCTTACATACCGGCCCAGCCGGAAGTCTGGAGTTAGGAGTATCGCAGTAGCCACAGTTCAGGGGACAGCCCATGAACCTTACAAAAACCTGGCGTACACCTGTAAATATGCCCTCGCCCTGTATCGAATTGAATATTTCATCAATGTGCACTGGGCCGGTCATTATTATTTAAAAATAAAAAAAAGTGCGGATTTATAATCCGCTAATGCCGTATGATTCCATGATGACCTCTGCATTCAGGTGGCCTGAGTGATAGGTCTTACCTGTATCAAGGTCATTCACCAAGACTTCCGCGGGAGCAAAGATGTTGGCATCAATCTTGTAGAAATCATAGCCTGCATCCTTGAATGTCTTGAAGAAGGGTTTACCGTAATCGGATGACGTAGAAGATGGTACCTGCTTGAACAGCTCCTCATCAAATCCGCGTGTGGTCAGTACAATCGAACCGTAATAAATGACACTGTCATTGGTGCATCCCATAGCCTTCAGGTCATCCTTGACCACAGGTGCAATGGGTGCAGTACCAGTCCCGCATACGATCTGGGTGGTATCGAACCCGAGTTCGTTGAGCTTGAAGATACCGGTCTCCACAACCCTGCCTGAAACCTGGACCGAGCCAACGATACTGGCAGTTGGTGCCACCAGTGCTACAGTGTTCTCCACTGGCACATTACATTCATCTGCAATGAACTGCATGACCTTTTCATCCGGAAGTGCACTGGACTCCAGGGCAATGACCGTAGAATCAAATTCATCTTCATACTGTATTCTCTCGTATGTGTGCTTTGGCTTTAGTGAAAGTGCCCTTGCCGGGCCTGAACCCATGGCAAAATACTTGTCAACACTGACCTGCCAGCCAGCTTTCTGCGCACCAAGGCAGGATATCGAAGGATGATCGGTGCTTATGTCAATGAAGGCCAGTGGAACATCGCCCACTTTATGCACGGTAATACTTGAACTGTTCAAACCGCCCATACAGATATCTGTAAACATCAATCCCGCATCGTAACTACCGCTTACGTTCACGCCGCAGTCGATGACATTTGCACCATTCTTCAGTTCAACTGTCTTAACCTTGAGCTCTTCAGCCTCATCCATCATATATTCTGCAATTTCAAGTCCCTTTTCATTAACACTTAACATCCAATCACCTACCATATCAGATTAAATCAAATCGTGGGATTAGGATATAAGGTTTTTGAAATGCATCGGCTAAAGAATATGAACATCATGGACGATACATAAAGAACAGTGTATCATCATTCTCATTAACAACTGAAAAACCGTGTTTTTGATACATGTTGATCGCCCCAATAAGTGTTCTGTCAGTTTTCAAAGTGACCACATGATAATTGGTCCTGGCAAATTCAAGTGCATTTAAGAACAACTCCTCACCAAAACCCTGGCCCCTGAACTCCTGGTTTACATAAATACGTTTTATTTCACACTTTTTTGAATTTATCCTGCGAATTGCACCTGTCCCCACCACAACACCGTCAATGGTCCCTATATAGAACACGCCGCCATTGTCAATGTAGTATCCCCAAATATCCTCAAGGTCAAAATCTTTTACCGGATCATACCCGAATCCTTCTCCTTCAAGCACATCCAGGACAAACTGCCTCACTTCACTGGCCCGTTCAGGTGTGAACACTTCTATTTTCATGGCAGGTATTCTCCGGGGTCGTTCAAAAAGTCCAGTGCGATGGTGGCCAGCATCCTGCTACCGTCCACCAGCACGGTCTCATCGATGTCGAACCTGCTGGAATGGTTGCCTTCAGTAATACCCTTTTCTTCGTTGTTAATCCCCAGTCCGATGTAGACACCTGGTATCTCCTGAAGATAGTGGGCAAAATCCTCGGCCCCGAAGAAAGGTTCGATATCATCACCCACTGCCGGGAAATGCTCTTTAAGGAGCTTTAATACCTTTCTTGAGAACACCGGGTCATTGACCAGAACAGGATACCCGTGCTCAATATCAAGTTCATAGGTCGGCAGTCCAGGGAAATCCTGTTTACCATACATGTCCACCAGTTCATTAAGGACATGTCTAATAATATCCTCTATATCCTGTGTGTCCCTGTTGTCAAAGGTACGAAAACTGCCCATTAACTCTACTTCATCAGGTGTCCTGTTGAACTGGGACCCACCAGCGATCTTGCCAAAACCCAAAATGAACCTGTTTTCCGGTATCTTCATCTTGATCCTATCACAGATACAGCCAATAAACCTGGCAGCAATTGCTATCGGGTCAATAACAAGCTCCGGGCTGAGATGATGCCCGCCCTTACCTGTGATCTTAATTTTCATGATATTGGATGTGGCCAAAAACGGCCCGGGCCTGAACTTTATCTCACCCGAATCAAGGTAGCTCAAAACGTGATGCCCGATAATTGCATCCACTCCATCCAGACCGCCGTCCCTGATAACATCAAGTGCGCCCCCAGGGGGCTGCTCCTCAGCGGGCTGGAATATCAATTTGACAGAGCCAGGGAATCTGTCCCTTTGCCGTATAAGATGTATGGCAGCCCCCAGCACCATTGCCATGTGGGCATCGTGCCCGCAGGCGTGCATAAAGCCCTGGTGCTGTGAAATATATTCACTGTTAAACTGTGTCGGCTCCTCGGTCACCTCAAGTCCGTCCATATCCGTACGCAGTGCGATACATTTCCCTGGACCGCTGCCCTGTATTGTGGCAATGACACCTGTGTTGGCAATAAATTTCCCCTCAAGCCCGATCTCTTCAAGAAGCTCCACCACTGCCTGTTGTGTCCTGAATTCATGGAAACTTAACTCCGGTATCCTGTGCAACCGACGCCGTATCTCTATTATCCGGTCCCCAATCTCTTCATCATCAGTCAAGTACATATAATCCCTGTTCATTCATCTGAAATAAACTGGCTCAGCCTTCTTATAGCATTCTGTTTATCTTTTTCACCCAGCCTGGCAGATTCCACTGCATCCTTCAGGGTGCTGATACTCTTGTCATACGTGTCCCTGTCCACAGGAAACGGGAATCCATCCTTCCCACCGTGGGCGAAACTGTATTTCACAGGGTCGCTCCAGCTCGGCCGTATACCGTAAACAAGGTCTGAAACCAGTGCCAGCGCGCGTATCTTTTGTGGCCCCATGCCCCTTAGCGAGACAAGTTCCTCGTAGGATGAAGGCTGGAGTTCGTAGGCTTCCTTTAGCACCTTCATCCCCTTTTCTGTGATATCCATATCTATTATATGGTGACGGGGCGGCAGTGACAGTTCATTCACCCTTCCACCTCTGATATCATCTAACCTGCTGCCAGTGAAATCGTCCAACCTTGTCTGGTTCTTTTTACCAAAATACTGCCGCAGGTGCTCGGGACCGTCCAGTATCAGGTCAAGGCTTACTTCCTGTGTATCATAACTCTCCCTTGCTGTCATGTCCAGCACATCAGGTTTGATATCATCAGATGCTATGCCGGAATGCGGCTCTTCTACAAAACTTTTTACTCCTTCTGATAACCACTGGTATCGCCTGGCATATGAATCGTTCATGCCCTGCTGTATAACGGTCCAGTCTCCTTTCTCGTCAAATACCAGGCAGTGGTGGTACAGGCTGTAATCATCCTGTATCAGGCTGTTGTCAACCTTTGCGCTCATCCTGCTTGAGTACTTGAGCTGCTCGATATCCGGGGTTGAAAGACTGAATACTTCAGCAGTCTGCTCTATTTCATCCAGCGTCTTCTTGGACGTCCTGCCTTTCCCGCCGCATACTTTGATGCCATGCTCCTGGGGGTCCAGTGCAATTTTCAGGGCACCGCAGGTGGTGGTGGTGGTGCCGGAACTATGCCAGTCGAATCCGAGCACACATGAGAACGCCTGGAACCAGTAAGGGTCTGACAGCCGTCTTAGCATCTCATCCGGTCCGAAATCCAGTAATATTGCATCGCAGATGCCGCCTGACAGTTTGACCATCCTGTTGAACAGCCATCTGGGTGCTGCCCCGCCGTGCAGGGGCAGGTTCGTAACTCCTGTTCGTTTCATGGGTGTGTATATGTTTGTGGACTGAAGGTTAAATCCATTGGCAATTGTTTAGGACAGGAGTGGTTAAGAATAATTCTAAGGAAAAAAAAACGGGGCCAGTAGGGAAATATCAGTTGTTTTTGGGTTTAGTAAATATCAACCACAGAGAAAGGTAAAAATGCTCTGCGCACTCCACGTCCTTGGTGGTTCAAAGTTCACACAAATCCACAAGGTTGGCTGCCACCTGCCGCCCTGACGGGCTGTGGTGGCAGGGGTAGGGGCAGTTATATATCACTCATGTCTTATATTTTAACTGTTGCCGGCAGCTAACCAACATAACTTCCACTTCGCACCCCCGAACCGCTGGATATCTATGCATCCATGAGGCTCCGAAAAGCGCCTGCCAGCCCGCTCCGCACACCACAAGGGCGTATGAAGCAGAGCGGGACGGGCACCCGGGCAGAGTGAAGGTGAGAGGGGGCGGCGCAGGAGAGCATAAAAGCGGAGGATGGATAAGAGTTATAAATAAATTATCTATAAATTTATAGTTTAATTCATATCAATAATTTATCCATAAGATGGTCAATGATTGTTTTTAGATCAACATTCGAAGATGAATAAACTCCTTTATTATCATGCTTGTGATGGGGAAAAGTATCAATTTCCCTATGATGGGGTACATTATCCCATCGTTCTATTAACTCACCATTTTTTGACTGCCAGTGATATTTGTATTTGAGGCGGTTAACGATCTCATTTTCAATTTCAATAAATTCTATAAAATGCAGGATAGAACCGTCCATTAAATCCAGTTTTCCCTTAAAGTATCCCACAAACTGGTCAATCTCGTCAAACTCTGTGGAAAAATGGGTAACTATCGGGCAGTCATTAATAGTGGTTTCAATCTGAGAGTAATACTCTCTTGCATTCATAGGCTGATACCTGACAATATGTTCAACTTTTTATTCCAGTGATTCAATCCTTTTTTTGCTGCATACCAATCAAAATAGTCATCGAGGTCGTCCAGATGCCCGGATTCAAATTTTTGCATGAAAATATCTGAACTCATCTTATATTTTGTCTCAAAATCTTTACATAAATCATAATACCTGGCGTTTTTATGTTTTGCGAGCCGCTCATCCAGAGCCAGGGCAGAGCGAATTACGTCGCTTACCTCCTGCATTGAAAAGTCACTATTCACATTAACATTCAAAGCCATGACATTATCTCCTTGGTGTAAATATGCAATAAATTTATAAATAACCATTGGATGAAAATAATATTTCTAATCTGCGAATGGATATAATAAAAATTAACTATAATGTGCGAAAATATCACAAAGACCTTGTTGCCTTGGTTTTGCGTCCTTCGCTGTTCAAAATTCACACAAACCAACAAGGTTGGCTGCCACCTGCCGCCCTATCGGGCTGCGGTGGCAGGGATATGGGGATACCCAAACATATTACTTTTATTATATATTTTAACAGCTGCTGGCAGCTAACCAACATAACATCCAGATTCATAACCATAGAATGGCTATTTAGATTGCTTTTTTTCAACTTTTCTTATTTCAGGAAGATTTTTATAGAGACACCCCGATTATAAATAAGCTAGCTTACTTAAAACATTTTAGGCTGAGAGAGATGGACCCTATCGATAAAAAGACTTTAAGTGAACGTGATATTTGCACCAAATACATCACTCCGGCCATCTATCAAGCTGGGTGGGATATCCATACCCAGGTACGCGAAGAAGTGACATTCACCAATGGTCGGGTGATCGTCCAGGGTCTCCATGTAAGCCGTGGGAGTCCCAAGCGTGCTGATTATATTCTTTACTACAAGCCAAATATTCCAATTGCTGTAATTGAAGCAAAGAGAAATACGTATGGGGTAGGCGATGGTATGCAACAGGCGCTAAGCTATGCTGAAATGCTGGATGTACCATTTGTCTACAGTTCTAATGGTGATGCATTCCTGCAGCATGACCGTACACAGACTTCAGGTTTATTGGAACAAGAGATTCCATTACATGCTTTTCCTTCACCAGAAGATTTGTGGAAAGGCTATTGCGTCTGGAAAAATATTGACGATACAAAAGCCCAAATTGTCACTCAGGACTATTACACTGATGGTAGTGGAAAGACACCGCGATATTACCAGCTTATCGCCATTAACCGCACCATCGAGGCCATCACTAAGGGTCAGGATCGTATTCTGTTGGTCATGGCTACCGGAACGGGAAAAACATTCACTGCTTTCCAGATTATCTGGCGCTTATGGAAATCACGAATGAAGAAACGCATTTTGTTCCTGGCAGATCGTAACATACTGGTCGATCAAACCAAAACCAACGATTTCAAACCATTTGGTTCGGCTATGACAAAGATTCAGAAGCGGCAGGCTGATAAATCCTATGAGATTTATTTATCCTTATATCAGGCCGTAACCGGCACAGAAGAAGAAAAAAACATATACAAACAGTTTTCACCAGATTTTTTTGACCTTATTGTTGTTGATGAATGCCACCGGGGAAGTGCTGCCGAAGATTCCGCATGGCACGAAATCCTGGAATATTTCTCATCTGCTACCCACATTGGATTAACTGCTACACCAAAAGAGACAAAATATGTTTCCAATATCCATTACTTTGGCGAGTCTGTCTATACCTATTCCCTTAAACAGGGAATTGAAGATGGATTTTTGGCACCATATAAGGTAGTCCGGATCGATCTGGATAAAGACCTTACTGGCTGGCGACCTGAGAAATATAAATTAGACAAGTATGGCAAAGAGATTGAAGATCGAATCTATAACCAGAAGGATTTTGATCGTGATCTTGTGCTTGACCAGCGCACCAAACTTGTGGCCAGGAAGGTAACTGAATATCTAAACGCCACTGATCGCTTTGACAAGACCATTGTATTCTGTGAGAACATCGATCATGCGGAGCGGATGCGCCAGGCCCTTGTCAATGAAAATGGTGATCTTGTGGCACAGAACAGCAAGTACGTCATGCGAATTACAGGCGATAATCCGGAGGGGAAAGCTGAGCTTGATAATTTTATCCTGCCTGAGAGTCGTTATCCGGTTATAGCAACTACATCCAGACTCATGTCTACTGGTGTGGATGCGCAGACCTGTAAGCTCATAGTGCTTGATCAACGTATCCAGTCATTGACCCAATTCAAACAGATCATCGGCAGGGGGACACGTATTAACGAGGATTATGATAAATATTATTTCACTATTATGGATTTTAAGAAAGCCACTGAACTTTTTGCTGATCCTGATTTTGATGGTGAGCCTGTGGAAGTGTATGAAGGAATCAACCCCCTCATAAAAAATCCGTATGAAGGACCCGGAAGAATAAAATATGTGGTGGACGACGTGAAAGTACACGTGGTTGCCGAGCGGGTGCAGTATTATGGCAGCGATGGAAAATTGATCACTGAATCTTTGAAGGATTATACCCGGAAAACCGTGCTCAAGGAATTCACTTCAATGGATTCTTTCTTAAAATACTGGAGTGAAGCTGATCAGAAGCTGGCAGTGATCGAGGAACTTAAGGAACAGGGTGTCATGCTGGAGGAACTGGCTGAACTGGTGGGTAAGGACTTTGACCCGTTCGACCTGATCTGTCATGTGGTATATGACCAGCCTCCGATCAGCCGGAAGGAACGAGCAGAACAGGTACGAAAGCAGGATTATTTTACAAAATATGGAGAACAAGCCCGGACCGTGCTGGATGCGCTGTTGAATAAGTATGCTGATGAGGGTATTGAAAATATTGAAAGCATGGATGTGCTCAGGGTCCAGCCCATTAACCAGTTTGGTACACCGCTGGAAATTATCAATATCTTTGGCGGGAAGGATAAGTATCTCGAAGCTGTGAAGGGATTGGAAACTCAATTATACCTGGCTGAAGCTTAACGTCAGTATAGAAATAATGAAATAATAATTAACCACAGATAAACACAGATGAACACAGATTTGTGTGGTATCATCTGTGTTTATCTGTGTTCATCTGTGGTTCAAAATATGTGGAAAGATCAAAACATGGCAATTAGTACAACGATTAAAACAATCCAGGATATCATGCGCAAAGATGCTGGTGTTGATGGCGACGCACAGCGTATCAGCCAGCTGGTCTGGATGTTGTTCCTTAAGATATTCGAGGATCGGGAAAAGGAATATGAGTTGATGGAAGAGGATTACCTCTCCCCGATCCCGGAAAAACTGAGGTGGCGCAACTGGGCTGCTGATCCTGAGGGTATTACGGGCGATGAATTATCAAATTTTGTGAATAATGAACTGTTCCCCAAACTGAAGGATCTTTCACTGGGTCATGAGGCTGATCCGCGGGGTTTTGTGGTCCGAAATGTGTTTGAAGATTCGTACAATTATATGAAATCCGGCACTTTGATACGTCAGGTGATCAACAAGATCAATGAAATTGATCTTAACAAAACTGATGATCGTTTCCAGTTCGGCAATATCTATGAAAAAATCCTGAAAGACCTACAAAGTGCAGGCAATGCAGGCGAATTCTACACACCCAGGGCTGTTACCCAGTTTATGGTGGACATGGTAAGCCCACAACTGGGCGAGAATATGCTGGACCCGGCCTGCGGTACTGGCGGCTTTCTCACCGCCACGATCGAACACCTGCGGGATCAGTATGTGAAGAGTGTGGAGGATGAAAATATCCTGCAGCAATCCATTCATGGTGTGGAGAAGAAACCACTGCCGCACCTGCTGTGTGTCACGAATATGCTGCTGCACGGTATCGAGGTTCCTTCCCAGATCAGGCATGATAATACGCTGGCCCGGCCGCTTCGTGATTATGGGCCTAAGGATAGGGTGGATGTTATTGTTACCAATCCGCCGTTCGGGGGTATGGAGGAGGATGGGATTGAGCAAAGTTTTCCGACTGCTTACCGCACCAGGGAAACGGCAGACCTTTTTTTAGTGCTTATTGTGCATCTGCTCAAGGATGGAGGTCGGGGTGCCATTGTGCTGCCAGATGGTACATTGTTTGGTGAGGGTGTAAAGACCCGCATCAAAGAGAAACTGTTAGAGGAGTGCAACCTGCATACTATTGTGCGGTTGCCTAATGGTGTGTTCAATCCATATACAGGAATCAAGACCAATCTGCTGTTCTTTACTAAAGGTGAACCTACCAAAGAAGTTTGGTATTATGAGCATCCATATCCTGAAGGATACAAATCCTACTCAAAGACAAAACCTCTCAGAATTGAAGAGTTTGAACCTGAAAAGGCATGGTGGGAGAACAGGAAAGCAACTGATTTTGCCTGGAAGGTGTCGGTTGAGGAAATCAAGGCTAATGGTTATAACCTGGATATTAAGAATCCCAACAACGGTGATGCTGGCCACGGCGACCCGGAAGAACTGCTTGAAAAATATCAGATTCTCCTCACTAATATAACAGAAACTCGCGACTCGTTAAAGCAAGAACTTATGGATGCTCTGGGTGGAGAGAGTTAATGAATCAGGGAACATTTTTCGAAAATTTTGAGCTTTTGGCGGATGCACCAAATGGTGTGCAGAAGCTGCGTGAACTAATATTACTATTAGCAGTCCAGGGTAAACTGGTGCCGCAGGATCCGAATGATGAACCCGCTTCAGTATTGCTAGAGCAGATAACAGCTGAGAAAGAGATCTTGGTTAGGGAAAAGAAAATCAAAAGAAGCAGGGCTCTGCCATCTATTGATCTACAGAAAATACCTTATGAAATACCTTACAACTGGGAATGGGTTCGCTTAGGTGATGTGGGACACGATTGTGGACAAAAGAAACCAGATAAAATATTTTCTTATATTGATGTTTCTGCGATTAATAAGGAACAGGGTATAATCTCAGACGACGTTGATATACTTGAACCGAGTGAAGCACCTTCACGAGCTCGAAAACTTGTCTTAAAAGAATCAGTAATCTATGCAACTGTTCGTCCATATCTTTTGAATATTGCCATTATTGACAAACAGTTTGAACCAGAACCAATTGTTAGTACTGCCTTTGCTGTGCTACATCCATATTCTGGCATTCTCAATAAATATCTCTATTATTATCTTCGTAGTAGGCCTTTCATTACGTATGTTGAATCCGAGATGATAGGTATGGCGTATCCAGCTATTAATGATGGAAAACTCTACATGGGTTTGGTGCCGATTCCACCTTTCGAAGAACAAAAACGCATCGTCTCCAAAGTAGACCAGCTCATGGCCCTCTGCGACCAACTGGAAGCCCGCCAGCAAAAAAAGCACGAAAAGCGCATCCTACTCAACAATGCCGCCCTCGATAAGCTCCTCACCGCCCCCACGCCCGAGGAGTTCGCCCAACACTGGCAGCGTGTCTGCGATAATTTTGATCTGCTCTATAATGCGCCTGAGACTGTGGGACAGCTGCAGCAGGCTATATTGCAGCTGGCGGTGCAGGGGAAGCTGGTGGCGCAGAATCCGGGGGATGAGCCAGCGGCGGTGTTGTTGGAAGAAATTAAAAATGAAAAAGAGCGGTTGGTAAACGACAAGAAAATTAGTAAAATAAAATCACTACCACCCATTAAAGAAAATGAAATATCATATGAACTGCCAAAAAAGTGGATCTGGACACGTTTAGGAGAAGCATTAATAAAAATAACAGATGGTACGCACCATTCACCCCCTAATGGGCCTAAAGGGGAATTCAAATATATAACAGCAAAAAACATCAAATCTAAAGGGATTAATCTTTCAAATATTACCTATGTGTCAAAGACAGTGCATGAAGAAATTTATAGTAGATGCAATCCAGAACCGGGTAATATTCTTTATATTAAGGATGGTGCTACGACAGGTATAGTAACAATAAATGACCTTAATGAGCAATTCAGTATGCTTTCAAGTGTAGCACTATTAAAGAATCCTTCAAAAATTTATAACCGTTATCTACTTTATGTACTCAGGTCACCTTATTTTTACTCACTTATGCGTGACGACATGTCCGGCGTTGCAATAACAAGAGTTACTCTTACAAAGTTAAATAGGGCCTTGATTCCCTTAGCACCATTCGAAGAACAAAAAAGCATCGTCGCCAAAGTAGACCAGCTCATGGCCCTCTGCGAGGAACTGGAGGCCGGGCTGGTACAGGCGCAGACCGATGGCGGAAAATTGATGGAGGCTGTAGTGCATCATGTGCTGGCGGGGTGAGGTGCAGGTGAATGGGACAACAGTGGTGGGAAGTTAATTTCAGTTGTTGTGCCGGTGGAGTGCCGCCATGGCTGTAAAAATATAAAAATTAAGTAATATTGCTCCACAAAGGACGCGAAGATAAGGATCTCTCCGACATCGTGTAGGTAAACATTCGACGGGATGAGCAGGATTTATAGGATGCTGCGAATCACTTGTATCCAGTCAATCCTGTACATCCTGTTTATTAATTCAGGCATTGTGATTTCCATGTTTGAAAAAAATATCCTTTAACCCACCTTTCCCACGTTTAATC
>Ga0255424_1197_pt1 | contig 12855 bp, 8 predicted proteins | sample ANMaggSeSYBR02F3_FD_182670 | JGI IMG/M metagenome (GOLD analysis project Ga0255424, IMG submission 182670) | Sediment cell enrichment communities from methane seep in Santa Monica Basin, California, United Staets - ANME aggregate JGI... | ecosystem: Environmental > Aquatic > Marine > Cold seeps >... | reverse complement strand
CAGGCAAACAAAGACAGAAATTACCAGATTTACAGCAACATTCATCATTTTGTTTGGTTCCTGGCTGCTCTTATCAGGGCACTATGATTTATTTCACATCACTATCGGGCTTCTTTGTTGCGGTCTGGTTTCGCATGCAACGCATGATCTTCTTTTTGCCAATCCAAGAGCAGGAGATATGCGTGTAATAGTAAAAAGATTTATTACTTATATTCCATGGCTTCTCTACCAGATCGTTTTGTCTAACATGCATGTTGTTCGATTGGCTTTGGGACCAAGAAATCTGCTAGATCCAAAGATAATAGAATTTAAGACAAAACTGGAAAGCGATATTTCTTTTGTTACACTTGCTAATTCGATCACCCTCACACCTGGGACTATTACCGTAGATATAAGAGATGGGGTTTATTATGTACATGCTGTGAGTAAAAAGACTGCTGAAGACCTTTTGACCGGAGAGATGGAAGACAGGATTGCGCATATATTCATGGAAGCCGACCATGTTTATGTACAGGATACTCTTGATATAGCACCTGTTTTTGTAGAACTAAAGTAAAACAAAAGATTTAGGAATTGAAGGACAAATAGCTAATGACTGATGAGCGGGGTAAACGATATGATGACTAAACAATCGGATGACGTTATTGTAAAGACACTTTCCAGGTTGCTAATACCCTTTATGCAGATTTATGCTCTGTATGTTATCGCTCATGGACATTACAGTCCTGGAGGAGGATTTCAGGGAGGAGTGATTCTTGGTGCAAGCCTTATTCTATTGGTCATTACCTATGGATTGGACAATGCTTTAAGGAAGATGAGCGAAAAAATGAATACCATTCTGTGTAGTACAGGAGTCTTTATATATGCAGGAATAGGGGTATTGTGTTTAATACTTGGAGGTAACTTTTTAGACTATGCCGAACTTGATCAGATTCTGCATGTGGGGATTGCGCAGGCGAGATCGCTTGGTATTCTGGGCGTTGAGGTCGGTGTCGGGATCACTGTTATGGCTGGGAAGTATTTCTCAGCAATTGGTAGAATCATCAGAACTTCCCACGTTGTTAATACCTTAAAACCCAGTAAAGTTGTTAAATAGTGCCTGCGCTTTTCGCAAACCTTGCTGCATCAAGATCTTGGCACTTTTCATCGCAAAAAATCGCTCAACTCAGGTTGAAAAAGGCGGATAAACAATTATCCGCCTTTTTTATTTCAACTTAGATTTAAGACAAAAATTTCTTTATCATTGCCCCCAATTCTTCGGGCTCGACTGGTTTTTCAAGATAGGCTTCCGGTTCCGGCACAGGTTGATCTCCAAACTCGTCAAGGGCCTTCTGAGAGCGGAGAAAGGTTCTTTTGGCTATTCCGGAATGCACAATTACCGGAATATCACTAAATTTAGAATCTGTTTTTAATGCACGATACATCTTGATACCGCTTTCCTTAGGCATCAAGATATCCAGGATAATTAACGCTGGTTTTTCCTCTTTGATCTTGCCGATACCTTCTTCGCCGTCTTTTGCTAGCTCCGGCTTATAGCCAATATCTTCCACAACACTTGAAACAAATGTTCTCACATCAACATCATCATCAACAATCAGCACCTTTTTCGCCATAATGTATTCCTCCTTTAGTATAATTTTGCAAAAATCATTTTTGCCCTAAACCTTCTTTCCAGGAAGCCGGATGGTAAATATTGTTCCCTTGCCGGGTTGGGATGCTACATCCATGGTTCCGCCGTGCTCTTTTACAATCTTTTGTGTAACCAGTAACCCGAGACCAGTGCCTCGTGTTCCTTTTGTACTAAAAAATTCGGCAAAAATCTTGCTTTGAGTTTCCTCATCCATACCACAACCATTGTCAACAACCTCGAAAGCTACGCCGCTTTCGTTCTTACGTCGCGTCATTACTTTTACATGCCAATGCTTTTGCGTATCAAGATCAAAAACACAGGCATCTATTGCATTTGAAACCAGATTAAGAAGACAACTGTGCATTCCTTTTGGGTCAAGATATATCTCACCCATCTCCCTGTCAATATCCCTGATCAGGTCGATATCATATTCCTTTGCCTTTGATTCCATAAGATCGCAGACTTCATCGGCTATAATATTCGGATTATATTTTTCATATTCAGGTTCTCGTTCTTTAGAATAACTGAGAAGATCCAGAACAAGATCGGAAACTTTATGTATATTTCTTTCCACCATCTCCCAGCCGGTCTTCAATTTTTTTTGCTGACGTTCCGTTTCATTGTTATCTATAATTCGCTTCAGAGATCGTGCTTGAAAAGGCAAAGCAGACCTCATGCTATAGTCTATTTTTTTATTTTCTGCCGCCAGGCCGGCCGCTCCATTTTTAAGAGCGGTATTTACAATGTAAAGACCACCTTTCAAGCCATTTAAGATGTTTTTGACGCCATGAGCAAGACCGGCTACTGTCTGCCCTATAGCTGCCAGTCTTTCAGATTTAATCAGTTCTTTTTCCAAGTGTTTAATTTTTCTAAGATCCTGGAAAAAGCCGACACTTCCTATTGGCTTGTCGCCTTCATACAGCATTGCGCACGAAAATCTTACCGGCACTGCTTCTCCGCTCTTTGCTGTAACAGAAGCTTCATCTCCAACAAAAATATCGCTTGCATCCCGATCTTTACCTGCAAAAATATCAGAAATTTTTTGAGATATCCCTTCAGGGTAAAAATTGCCGGCATTCATGGCGCTTTTGGCTTCATTCACAGTATATCCAAACATCTCTTCCGCAGCAGAATTAAATATTATTATATTCTCTTCTTTATCCGTTGCAACAATCCCATCGATCGAACGCTGTACAAGCTTATCCTCAAACTCATACCTTCTCTTGATCTCTTTGGTTTTTTCCTTTACCATGTTCCAAAGATCATTGGCATAGTTATTCAATGTCTTTTTTGTTTTCAGCCGTTCCTCAGCCCTTTTTAAGGCAATTGAAAGGAGTTGATCGCTCACCGGCTTGGTTAAAAAATCAGATGCTCCAAGATGAAGCGATTGTATGGCGGATTTCATATCACCATGTCCGGTAATAACAATCACCTCTACCTCAGGGTCAATCTCCTTGATTCTTCTCAAGACTTCTATTCCATCCATCCCGGGCATCTTTATATCGGTAAGCACTATTGGAAAGAATTCTTTTTGAAATAAATCAATTCCCTGCTGTCCGCTCGCTGCAGTTGCTACATCATATCCATCACTTTTAAGAGATATGCTTAAGACTTTTCTAATGCCATCTTCGTCATCGATCAGCAAAAGTTTTGACATATAATTACGTTACCTCTCACAGTTAACGGTTAACGGTTAACGGTTAACGGTTAACGGTTGCTCAAAACATAAAAACCGTGAACTGTAAACCGACAACCGTGAACAGCTACTAAGGAACGTGGACGAAATAACTTCCCCAACTATAAATCACAGCTTCAGGCCGCCTTTGTCCGGTCTCAAATCACAAAAATATTGAAATAGCTCGCTATTCCTTCAACTTTTGTGATCTGAGATCGAACAAATTCGACCCAAATCTGTGCGCCTACTTGAGGAAGTTAATTCGTCCACGTTCCTAACATACTTTAGGCACTTTTTTCAGGCACTTTTTCTTTAAATAGCGGGAAATGTCACTTTAAAGGAAGTCCCCACATCTTTTTTACTTTCAACAATGATCTCTCCCTCATAGTCTTTAACAATCTCATAACTTATAGACAACCCAAGCCCTGTTCCAGTACCGATTTCTTTGGTTGTAAGAAATGGTTCAAAGATCTTGTCAATAATATCGGCCGGTATTCCTTTTCCGTTATCTGAAACTATTGCTACAACTTGTTTGTCTTCTGTAAAAGTCCTAACCTTTAGAATTTTTTTCCAGGTTTTTCCTCTTTCCTCCAAAGCATCGCGCGCATTAGTAATCAGATTAATAAACACTTGCTCCAGTCTGTTATGATCCGCCAGTATTGGAGGAAGATTTTTAGCAAGATCCAACTCTATATCTATCTGATGAAGAATTAATTGCTGCTTTAATACCTTGAAGACATCGGCGATCGGTTTGTTGATATTAACCTCGGATCGTGTAGCGTCAGATGATCTTGCAAACTCTCTCATATGGTTGATTATCTCACTCGCCCTGTCAACATACCTGCTCATCTCCTCTGCCATGCTGCGAAATGTCTCTTTATCTATACTTTCACCTCTGCCTATCATCTTTATGAAAAAATCACTCCCCACCTTAATGACATTGAGCGGCTGATTCAATTCATGAGCAATGCCGGAGGCCATAGTGCCAAGCGCCGACATCTTGCCGGCCTGAATTAATTGAGCTTCTTTTTCAACGCTTTCCGTAACATCAGACGTCGTTATAATCAGTGCATTTTGCTTCATATATTCTGCAGGACGCACATGAATGTTGACATAAAAAAATCCATTATCTTTCCTGCAATGCTGCCTTTTTAAATAAAGAAGAGTCTTGCCCTTTTTAATTGAAGCAAAATCATCAATTATATCTTTGTATGCAATGTTTGAAAGATCAAAAAAGGACTTTTGCAGAAATTCTTCTCGTGAATAGCCATAATAGCCTTGAGCTGTCTCATTTACATCCAGGATGGCAAATGTCCCGCCGTCAACAATAAAAATGGGATTCGGATCAGCATTGAACAGATCCCGATATTTTCTTTCAGAAATTATCAGTTCCATTTCAAATTGATTGAGACTGTAAAGCATATGTTTAAATGAATCGGATAAACGCGTTATTTCATCTCCGGAGTATTTTTTGTAAATTTCGCACTTAATACACTCCTCAAGCTTTTCCGGAAACTTTTCTGAATGCTTTGACCGACAGAGAGTATTCTGTACAAACCAGCACGGCATGTCTGTCCCACCATATGCAGGACACTCTGTTTTGTTACAATCCAATTCTTCCCAACACTTAATAGTTTTGCCGAATTGGATTGCAGATTTTCCGTGACTGGCCAGGTCTGCCATGGAGGTAAGCCTGGAAATAGGACGTGTAATATAATGCGAAAGCCACAGAGTCAGAAAAAACCCCGCAGCTCCAATAAGAATCAGGGTAACTACAATTTCACGGTTTCTAAGCGCTATAATTCTTTTTTCTGTTGGCAACCAGCTAATCCCCACAGACAATACACCCAGCATATTTCTTTCTGTTCCGTGACACTTATTGCAAGCTTTTTCATTTCTTATGGGCATAGCATAGCTGATAACTTTTTCTTTCCCATAGTATTCAAAGCCATTAACCAGGCTTTTGCTTCGCAAACTCCTTTTAGTAATTTCAGAATTAATTGAACTGCCGATAAGGTCGGCATTACCGGCATGCTTTATAATTCCGTTCCGATCACAAAGAATGATTCTATGTAACTCTTCAGCTTCATTCAAGTCTTCTAATATCTTCTGAACATATTCCATCTCACCGTCGAGCATCGGATATTCAATGCTCCGCATAACAATATTGCTGACCTTAAGCGCCCTGCTCTCTTGCTCCGCAGTATAAAACTTTATCTGCCTTATTGTCTGGTAATAAGTAAAAAAGCCCATTACGCTACACAAAATCAGGGAGAACCCCAATATTATTTTATTTCTCAGGTTATTACGAAAAAGATTTGTGATAGTGGCTATTTCAAATGGCATTGTTAAAGGCTATTAACTCGAATGAATATTATACTTTTTTAGCTTTGCATAGAGAGTGCTGCGGCTGATATTCAGTTTTTTTGCAACCTGCAATTTATTCCATTTATACTCCTCCAGCACTCTGGCAAGAAACTTTTTTTCGTTCTCTTGAAAAGAGCTTATTTTTTGCTCTTTGTTTACAATAGAGTATATATCAAGCGGAAGGCTCTGTCCGCTAATAAATTCATTTTTGGTAAGAATAAATGCATGTTCAATAATATTTTCCAATTCCCTTACATTCCCTGGCCAATTGTAACGCATCAATGTGTCCATAGCTTCCGAAGAAATTCCTTTTACTTTTTTATTCCCTCGCAGGTTCAGCCTTTTTAAAAAATGTTCAACTATAAGCGATATATCATTTCGTCTCACCCGAAGGGGAGGAATATTTATTGGAATAACATTCAGACGGTAATATAAGTCCTCCCGGAAGTTCCCATTTTCCACCTCTTTTTTTAAATCCTTGTTGGTAGCCGCTACTACTCTGATATCCACCTCAAGAGTTTCCATACCCCCCAATCTTTCAAACTTTTGAAATTGAAGAAATCTGAGGAGTTTAACCTGTGACATCAGTGGAATTTCTCCAATTTCATCCAAAAAAAGAGTTCCCTTGTCCGCTAATTCAAATCGTCCGAGCTTCCGATGTGTTGCGCCGGTAAATGCTCCTTTCTCATGGCCGAACAACTCGCTTTCAAGTAGTGTCTGTGGATAGGCGGAACAATTCACAACAACAAAAGGGTTATCTTTCCGATAACTATGCAAATGAACGGCTCTTGCTACAAGCTCTTTCCCGGAACCGCTCTCTCCATGAATCAGCACGGTTGCATCGGTAGGAGCTATATCCAAAATCAACTTATAGAGCTGCTGCATTTTATGATCTTTTCCGACAATACCTCCATAGCCTGAAAACATTTTGACCTTATTCTCCAGCTCATTCATTTTTTCATTGTTCAGGGCAATTCTTCTTATAATGCCCGCAACCTGTGAAAGCATAAGATAGAGAAAGCGTAAATCTTTTCTGGAAAAAACAATATGCTCAGAGGCAAGCAAAATTACCACCCCAATAACCTCATTTTCCTTAATTATCGGAACAAGAGAGATCGACTCATAGCCGTCAAAACTTTTCAACCAGGGATATCCTCTGGCGCCAAGTTCATCAATATTCATGGGATGGCGCATCAATGAAATATTCGAAATAAGGCCTTCTCTGTCTTCAATACTCAGCTCTTTGTACCCATTAACCTTAACAAATCCTTTTTTCTCTTTATTAAGAATAAGTGGGGCAATCTCTTCAAAAGAGAGTATGTTTTTGGTTTGGTCAATTATAAAATCAAACGCCTCTCCAAGGGATTTCTTTTCACTGGTACTGCGGGTTATATCGCAAAGAGATTCCATTTCCTTGTACGATTTTTCAAGTTCTCCGGTCTTTTCTTTTACTGCTTTTTCAAGATTGTAGGTATAATTCTTGAGTCTTTTTTTTATTTTCAATTTCTCTTCAGCGCGTTTTAATGCAACTGAAAGGGCTTCCTCGCTAATAGGTTTTGTGATAAAATCAGATGCATCAAGCTGTAATGATTTTACAGCAAGCTTCATGTCACCATCGCCTGTTATCACAATAACCTCTGTCTCCGGATTTATCTCTTTGATCCTTCTTAAAATACTTATACCATCCGTTCCCGGCATTTTTATATCCGTCAAAACAATAGAAGGAGCTTCTTGTTCAAAAAGCTCAATTCCACGCTTTCCGTTTTCCGCTGTTATAACATCATAACCCTCACTTCTAAGCGATATGCTCAGTAGTTTTCTGATGCCCGCTTCATCATCTATTAACAAGATTTTTAACATAACAATTCTTCATATTTTGAGACTGTTGAAAAATGCTCAATTTTGTTCAAGTTCACGGAATCTTGAAAGTAAAAATTTCTACTTTCCAATTTCAAGTTTCAAGCTGTGAACGGCTACCTAAAATCATAAATATAAATTAAAATAATAAGACAATATTTAATGCATTGTCAATATAATAAGTGTTTAATTGGCTGATTTTTGTCTCCTGTTTTGTTTACAAAAAACGGTTATCATGATATAAATAAAATTTATATGATTTGTGAATTAATTCATAAGTATCTATAACAGTAAAAAATCCAGGCCAAAAAACGTTTTTCTCTGACATCAGAAATTTGAAAACTCAAAAGTAACTTAGGAACGTGGACGAATTAACTTCCATAAGTAGGCGCATAGATTTGGGTCAAATTTGTTTGATCTCAGATCACAAAAGTTGATGGAATAGCGAGCTATTTCAATATTTTTGTGATTTGAGATCGGGCAAAGGTGGCCTGAAGCTGTGATGCATAGTTGGGGAAGTTATTTCGTCCACGTTCCTTATTAACAACCAGAGGTGGCGGGCAATTAAATTTAAATGCCCGCTGCCTCTGGTTAATCTCATATTTGAGTTTTCAAATTTCTGGACATATAAATATAGGGTGGAAAAAAATGAACACAGAACGCGAAAAGATCGAATTTGATGTGCTGTTTATTGGAGGCGGCCCTGCAAGCCTTGCGGGCGCAATAAGATTGATGCAGATTGCAAGAGAAAAAGATATAAATATCGAGGTAGCTCTCATTGAAAAAGGATCGGATATAGGATCAAATGTTTTGAGCGGAGCTGTTTTAAATCCCATTGCATTAAAAGAGCTTGTACCTGATTTTCTGCAAAGAGGCTGTCCAATTGAAAAAACGGTAAGGGGTGACGAATTTTACTTCCTGACCAAGAATAAATATTATCATCTACCTATTATTCCAAGGTACATGCATAACAAAAATTTCTTTATTATCAGTTTGTCTAAATTTACAAAGTGGCTCGCCGGAATAGCCGAAGAACTTGGTGTAAACATATTCCCTGGTTTTGCCGGGAAAGAAATTCTTTATGCCTTGGATCAAAAGACAATAACAGGAGTCCGCACAGGCGATAAAGGACTTGGAAAAGACGGCACCCCTAAGGGCAATTTTGAACCAGGAATAGATTTGCTGGCTAAAATTACTGTTTTGGGAGAAGGTTCAAAAGGAAATCTTATAAGAGATATTGAGGAAAAGCTTGATATATTTTCAGGGAAGATGCCGCAGGTTTTTGAAACCGGAATCAAAGAAGTTATACAGCTTCCTGAAAAAAACTATTTTACAAACAGTAAAGGCAATGATATCCATACTTTTGGTTATCCATTAGGCCTTAATACACCTGGCGGCGGATTTATTTATGAAATGAAAGACAGTAAGATTTCGATAGGTTATCTTACCGCACTATCATATAGCAATCCTATGCTTGATCCTTACGAAGAATTCATAAAATTCAAGAAACACCCTTTTATAGCAAATATTATTAAAAACGGTAAAGTAATAGAACAAGGCGCAAGGACTGTTCCTACCGGTGGATATTTTACAATGCCGGTACTCTCTGTCGATGGTGGGGTCTTTGTCGGAAGCTGTGCTTCAATACACAACACCCCTGGCCTTAAAGGAATTCATGTATCTATGAAGTCCGGCATGCTGGCGGCAGAAGCAATTATTGAAGCTATTGAAAAGAACAGCTTTACCCAGAAGACTCTCGGTCATTATCATGAATTATTTGAAAAAAGCTGGGTAAAGAAAGAAATTTTTGAAGGAAGAAATTTTTCGCAGGCTCTTTCTAAAAACGGATTGCTTAAATTTATATTTCTTGGAACCCAGTATTCCACAAAAGGACGTGGTATATATGATAACATGCCTATTGAAGAAGATTGCAAAACATTAAGGATTGCAAAAAATGGTGGGCATGCCGGGAAAAATTTGGACAAAAAGGTCTTTGATGGTGTTTTGTATGTAGATAAACTCACAGGTGTTTATCTTTCAAAAACAATGCACAGAGAGGATCAGCCGTGCCATATTATAGTTCATGATAAAAACTTATGTGTTAATCAATGTTTCACAGACTATCAATGCCCCTGTACTAAATTCTGCCCAGGCAATGTTTACGAAATTGAAATAGACGAAAAGACTTCTCAAAGACGACTTAAACTTAACCCAGCTAACTGCCTTCACTGCAAAACCTGCGAGATCAAAGATCCGTTCAGGAATATTACCTGGACATGCCCGGAGGGTGGCGATGGCCCAGGTTATACTATACTTTAGAAGTTTGTAGGGATTGGGAATCGGGGCTAATAATATTGCCACTTGACTGTTTTGTTAAACTGGCATAATTATTTAAAAATTATTACAATTATCTTAGCTTTCGATAGTTTTTAGAGGTATAATTTAATTTATCAATTCTGTGAGCCAAAGTGCCTAAAATGCCTAAAGTGAGCTAAAGTGCCTAAAGTTAAGGAATTCTGCCATTTTATATAGGTTCTTTAATGCTATCAATGTACAAAGGATACAACCTCTGTCTATCTTTGGATTATCAATTAAAACGCCGAAGGCGTACCACAACTTTAGGCACTTTAATATACTTTAGCTCACTTTAGGCACTTATAACTTGATCGCAACATATAGTACGTGTTTAATTCAATGAGTACAAGAAAAAACTAGCGAAACATAAGAATTATCTTTGGAGAGATAAGCATTATATGCCTTTTTCAATTGCTCTGGCCGGAAAAGGAGGCACAGGCAAAACTACAATAGCCGGCATGCTGATAAAATATTTGGTGATCAAGGGAAAGACCCCTGTACTTGCAGTAGATGCGGATTCAAATGCGAATCTAAACGAAGTGCTTGGCCTTGAGGTTAAAGATACACTTGGGAATGCCCGTGAAGAAATGAAAAAAGGAAAAGTCCCCAGCGGTATGACCAAAGATGTCTTTATGTCAATGAAACTGGAACAGGCTATTGTTGAAACCAAAGGATATGATCTAATTGTTATGGGACAACCTGAAGGAGCGGGTTGTTACTGTGCCGCCAATAATCTTTTAACGGGATTTCTTGAACGGCTTACAGGCAACTATCCTTATATAGTAATGGATAATGAGGCCGGCATGGAGCATATCAGCCGTTTAACAACACAAAATGTTGATGTTCTGCTTATTGTTTCCGACACATCAAGACGAGGACTTCAAACAGCTATTAGAATTAACCAACTTGCAAATAAATTAAATATAGGGGTTTCAAAAAGCTATCTGATTATTAATAAGGTAAAGGAGAAACCATCTGAAGTTGTATTTGATATGATTCAAAATAATGGTATTGAAATCGCTGGAACAATACCTGATGATACTACACTTTACGAATATGACTTAAATGGAATCCCTACTATTAAAATGCCTAATGACAATAAGGCTGTTAAATCGGCATTTGAAATATTTGATAATATTATTACCTGAATTAAGAGACAATTATGAATAAAACCGGTTTTTTATATGATGAAAGATACTTACTTCACGATACCGGCCCATACCATCCTGAGGTTCCTGCAAGACTGGAAGCTATTTATAGCGGAATAAAAGACGCAAATCTTCTCTCCATGCTAACCTTGATCAAGGCAAGCAGTGCGCATCTTAAGTGGATAGAAACCGTGCATGAGAGAGACTATATCAATCGCTTTAAAAATGCTTGTCTTGCAGGAAAAAAAATATTCGACAGTCCGGATAATCAGATATGCCCTGAAACTTATGATACAGCCCTGCTTGCAGCAGGGGGCATTCTTGATACAATAGATCTGGTCATGAAAAACAAAATTGATAATGCCTTCTGTGCTGTAAGGCCTCCAGGTCATCATGCTGAAATTAACAAAGCTATGGGTTTCTGCTATTTCAACAATGTTGCAATTGCTGCAAGGTATCTTCAAAAAGAATGGAATATAAAAAAAGTCGGAATCGTGGATTTTGATGTCCATCATGGTAATGGGACTCAACACATTTTTGAACAAGATCCATCTGTATTTTATTATTCGATTCATCAGCACCCCTCGTTTGGATACCCGGGTACCGGCCGGGAATTTGAAAAGGGATCAGGGCCCGGCTATGGATTTACTTTAAACTCTCCTGTGTTGCCGGACCAGGGAGACAGCGAATACAAGAAATTTTTTGAAAGTGATCTTTTCGCTGCTTTCGAAACATTCAGGCCTGAAATTATTATTGTATCAGCAGGTTTTGATGCTCATATTGATGATGATATGTCGGATATCAAGTTGTCAACAGAAGGCTTTTCATGGATAATGGAAAAAATAGTCAAAATGGCAAGCGCTTATTCTAACGGTAGGTTAATTTCTGTGCTGGAGGGAGGATATTCCCTTAAACGCCTTCCGGAGCTGGCAAAAAATCATGTTGAAATTCTATTAAATAGTGCCTGAACAAAAACTCAGAACACCTGAAATTACAGCCAGTTAGATACTATTTTTAAACCGATGATTTTTAGCAGTTAGCTTTTAGCTTTTAGCAATTAGCCTTTAGCTAAAAGCTAACCGCTAATGGCTAATAGCTAATAGCTAATAGCTTTTTCACAAATAAGCTATTTGGAAGTCAAAATGTTTGGAGGATAAAATGTTTGTCAGCCAATCGATGACCAGGGAGGTCATCACAATTAACAAAGACGCTGATATTTTCGAAGCAAAAGATAAAATGACCAAATACCGCATACGCCATCTTCCTGTTGTAGGGAAGGATAATCGTATTATAGGAATTGTTTCAGATCGAGATATAAGAAGCGCTCTTCCATGCAGTTTATTAAAAGATTACGATATAGGAAAAACAAGGGAAAAACTTTTAGAGTTTAAGATAAAAGATATCATGATAATTGATCCCTTTACTGTTTCTTTGTCATATACCATTCAAGATACTCTTTTACTTATGCAGAAAACACGCGTTGGAGCATTCCCTGTTGTAGATAAACAAGGCAGAATTAAAGGCATCGTCTCTACTCGTGACCTTTTACGTTCATTTATCAATGTTCTGGGTTTAGGAGAACCCGGAACCCTATTATGTATTATTGCAGAAGAAAAAATCGGTCAGTTGAAAAAAATTGTTGACGCCATAACCGAGGAAAATATTTCTTTTGGCAGTGTTCTTGTAGCGAGATACTGGGAGGAAGGCAAGAGAGCTGTTTTCCCATACCTTTTAACAAAAAAGGTAAGTCACGTAAAAAGAAAACTTATGAAAATGGGCTACACTCTCCTCGACCCGACAGAATGGTATATCGACCAGGTATC
>Ga0255424_1196_pt1 | contig 13039 bp, 10 predicted proteins | sample ANMaggSeSYBR02F3_FD_182670 | JGI IMG/M metagenome (GOLD analysis project Ga0255424, IMG submission 182670) | Sediment cell enrichment communities from methane seep in Santa Monica Basin, California, United Staets - ANME aggregate JGI... | ecosystem: Environmental > Aquatic > Marine > Cold seeps >... | reverse complement strand
GGTGTGCATTATTAGAAATAGCAGGTTTTAGGGAGGCACGAGATTAATGCAAGGCATTATATCCTACAGCTATCACTCAAATTGAATAGTCTGAAAGGGGTGAATTCAAATTGCAATTGCAACACGAAAACTTGGCATCAGCACCCTGGAGCTTTCCAAACGGCTTGGTATTTCACAACCCACGACCAGCCAATCGGCAAAACGGGGCGAAAAAATCGTGAAAAAAAAAGCAACTCAAGGTGATGGGATAATCTATGTCAATAAATCAATACCCGTCCCTTATCGTTCACTAACCAATCCACCCTGGGAGGGGAATTAAGCCGAAAAGGAGTGGGTGACCAGAGCTAAATGTGTAACTCTTGGGAAGGTCAAGAAGTTTTGCGAATATCCAAATCATCAAAATTATTATCCAACAATACTTCTTGTATTTGATGTGCATTCTGAACCGGTTGATTTTAAGCAAATGACAGATGATTTAATTTCCACAATCTTTGAATATGAAGAAATTACCAGTGTTTTTCCCTATCTAATATCTATTGATAATGTTATTATTTTTATAGCTACGGTGGAAATAAAATGGTGACGTTATGATCGTACAGAGCTATCCGCCGGTTTTCAAGAATAGGCTGTTATAAAAGTCCAAGGGCAACCTGCAGTTATTTTTAGTGGAGTTGAGATATAAGGAACACGACCTGCTAAAAGGGAGGTAAGTATGAGAAATATATGCGTTGGTATGACATTACTGTTTTTTGTTCTTTTTTTCAATTCCTGTGCAATAAGTCAGCAAGGCAAAATACAAAAATCTACGAATAATCACCTGCAAAATAATCATTCCGATCAAAGCAAGAAGGCTGATAAGACCGCGAATCAGGAAGATGGCAAGGCTGAGTATGAACTGGGCGAGAAGTATTTTGAAGGTAAAGGCGTTCCTCAAGACTATGCAGAGGCTGCCGAGTGGTACCAAAAAGCAGCTGAGATAGGGAATCCTAATGCACAGTATAAACTGGGAAGAATGTATCAGGGTTATGGTGGCGAAGGTATCCACACCGACATTAAAAAAGCTTTTAAATGGTATCATATTGCAGCTAAGCGGGGGCTTGCTGAGGCTCAAGATTATCTGGGGCTGATGTATTATAGTGGCATAGGCGTTCCTAAAGACTATGCAGAGGCTGCGAAATGGTTCCGTAAAGCGGCAGAACAGGGGAATGTTAACTCTCAGTTTTATCTGGGGGCTATTTATGGGTACGGTCAAGGCGTTCCTCAAGACTACACGGAGGCTGCCGAGTGGTATCGCAAGGCGGCAGAACAGGGGGTTGCTGAAGCACAATGCAATCTAGGATTCTTTTATGAAGAGGGCAAAGGCGTTCCTAAAGACTATGCAAAGGCTATTAAATGGTATCGGAAAGCAGCTGAACGGGGAAATGCTGACGCTCAGTTTAACTTGGGAAATATGTATTATAATGGCAAAGGCGTTCCCCAAGACTATGCGAAGGCTGCGAAATGGTTCCGGAAAGCGGCAGAACAGGGGAATGATGGTGCTCGATTCTTTTTAGGTTTAGGCGGATTGTTAGAGAAGACAGAGTATCCAGGATGGGAATGTCTGCGAACACTTGGTAATCACTATTATTTTATAAATAAAAACAAAATTAAGCGGCAAGGGAATTTGGTTTGGTTTTGGATAATGCATGTTCCATTCCAGGAATCGGACCCCGGTAAAAAATGTACAAAATGGATGGATTGCCATGTTGCTGATTGCGATAGCGCCAGGCTTGGTCTTGTTAGTTGTATTAAATATGATTCTAATGGCGAGGTCGTCTATTCACATTCTTTTAAAGAATCAGAGATAGATATGAAACCGGTAGTGCCTGGTTCAATAGGTGAAGGGGATCTGGAGTACGCCTGTTCGCATGCAAAAGCAGGAACCTACAAAAAGGAAGAAACCGCAAAGAGAGTGGCATGTTCTGGCACTGGCTGGCCAGTGGCCGCTGGTTTTGTTGTTACCAACAACCATGTGGTCGAGGGACGTAATGATATTACTTTGATACGACCGGATGGCGTAAAGATTCCCGCAAGTGTTGCTGCGCATGATGCATTTAATGATCTTGCGCTGCTTAAGGTAGAGGATACCGGACTTCTTCCTGCGGCTTTGCCGCTTTCCTCAAAGCCGGCTGTGCTGGGAGAAAAGATCGTTACTGTCGGATACCCTCATCCTGATTTATTAGGCGTCAAGTCAAAATTGACTGAGGGTGTTGTAAACTCAACATCCGGTTTAGGAGATGATCCCCGTGCCCTGCAAATCAGCGTGCCGATACAGGCTGGCAATAGTGGCGGCCCCTTGGTAAATATGGAGGGAAAGGTGGTGGGAATTGTTACAAATAAAGTAGATGCGGTAAAGATGTTTAAATGGACAAACGACCTGCCCCAGAACATCAATTATGGCATTAAGATATCGTATCTTAGGGGTCTGCTTTCCTCAGTATCCCAAAAGCAGCGCATAGATACTGTAGCCCCGTTTAAATACATTTCAGTAGAAGAACTTGCTAAAAAAATTAAAAACTCCGTGCTGATGATTGTGGTGAAGTAGTCCAAACATAAGGGGAACGATTTTGGACATCAATCAATAAATCAAAAACTTGAAGGAAATTGATATTTGCTGTTTTTCCCATGGATAGACCCTCAATTTACTGGGTTAGTGCTATAGCTATTTTAAAAAGAAGAAGAGGTAATCTATGCCTTTTATTTCTTTCCCTCTCAACTAAAACATTATTGAGCCAAAAAAATGACCTATCAGAAAGAGCCACATGTAATTTGCTTAGGAGATATTAAGCAGGCCGTCCTATATTTTGACAAGGTAATACCTGTAAATCATATTCAGTTGCAAGAACATTCAAATCCTGCACAGTTAACACGAGATTTAATTGATGGTTTTGGCTCGTCTAATATTGCCATTAATAATGCCTTTCTTGGTAAACTCAAAGAGATTCAATCCGCCATGATTGTAATGTGTGATATCACAAAAAAACTATTAGGATTAAAACGAAACAGCAACGATGCTTACAACAAGGAATTGTCACAACTACCTTTAGATAAAAGAAAGGCGGCAAGCAATTTTGTGGATTATTTTGTGTCAGAAATCAATAATGAAAGCAAAGATACAATCATCAAAGAATCATTCAATATTCTGCTCGGCTTTTCTTACATGGAGGATGTAAAAACAAACAATGGTATCACGATAAGTACATTACTCAATCAACTTGGCTCATTAACTGGATCGAAATATTTTTCAGTATTATTGCCTGAGAAATGCCTTTTAAACGATGATGAAAAAAATTGTGACTTTTCATTAATACTTCCCAACTTGAATTTAATTGATACATCAGAAACATCTTGGAAACAGATACTTGAATTTCGGAAAGATAATGACGCTTCAAAAAAACTTAGGAATTTGAGATTGTTTTTTCATGACAATTACAAAGAAAAAGATCGTCAATATATGACTCTGTTGATTTACTACCTTCTCTGAAAAATGGACACAATATATTGTGTGTAATATTTGAATATAACGCAACATGCTGTGCTCTGATTTTCAAAATCGGAGTAAATCAACAGAGTCATATATGAAATGAGAAAAATGGAAGAAAATTACCAATGTTTTACGGATGATAGGCGTTTATTCGATATCCGCTTCTGGCAATCCCAAGGAGATCTTGCCATTTTTAAAGCAGTAACGGAAATGATAAATGATTATTTTTTGATTCGAGGAAAAAATGCTGACGAATCCAGATTTCAAAGAACTATTGAAAATTTTCGAAAAGCGTAAAATTCGCTATCTTGTAGTGGGTGGATATGCAGTAATGAAATACAGCGAGCCACGATTCACGAAAGATCTTGATGTGTTTATAGCGACTGATCAAGATAATGCAAATGGTGTGTATTCGGCATTGAAGGAATTTGGTGCACCACTGGAAAATCTTACTGCAGATGACTTCGCACATGAAGGCTATTTCTATCAGATGGGAAGAGTGCCTTTGCGGGTTGATATTATGATGTCGATTCCAGGAGTCGAGTTTGATGAGGCGTGGGAAAATCGTGAAGTTATTGAATTGAATGATCTGAAAATTTATTTCATTTCGCGATCTGATCTTATCCGAGCAAAGGAAGCGAGCGGAAGACCACAAGATAAAATCGATATCAAAAAACTAAAAGAAGCCGAACAATTGGATGCACTTAACGAAAAATAAATTCGTGAAAACCTCAACCAATGACCATATTCTGGCAATAAAATCAAATTCATAAATGAATGGCTCCATCAACAATCTGAATCTATGGTATCATTTGTTATAGCTGTTGGATTGATCATAATTTTTTTATTATGAAATGAAAAATCGCTAACCAACGCCTTGCACTCAGATGGGCATGGTTGTTCGGTTTGAGTTTCAGGGCGAACAAACTTGCCTGCCGGCAAGACTATCTATTCCTTGTAAATTCATTGGTCTTATGATAACCAATACTAATATTTACGGTATGAGAGGAGCATGAATTGTGATTAAAAACTTTCAGGCAAACGGTCTTCCCGCTTTAATAGGAAGCCTTCCTATGGATAATCATGCAGAAGCTGTAAAACTTGTTTTCAGATATACTCCTGAAATTCCCTTATGGGTTCAGCTTCCGGTTTATAAAGAAGAAGGAATGATTGCACAGTTTCTTCCCGGTTTACCGGGTCTTGTTGTTGAAAAAGAAAGAGCTTATATAGATACCGGCGCAGGTGCTTTTGGTGAAGATCTTCTTAAATTCTATGAAGACTACATGGCTGTACTTGAAGGAGAGGGCGAGCTTTCCGGATCAAGATTCGTTTTGACAAAGGATACGGCAGGTGGTTTTTTTGAGTTTACAAAGCAATTAAAGGCGGTTTCCGTTCCCCCGGTTGCAGTTAAGGGCCAGATAACAGGCCCTGTAACTTTTTCCACAGGCCTGAATGACCAGGATGGAAAGGCGATATTTTATGACGAACAGATAAGGGATGCGGCTGTAAAGCTTTTGGCTCTCAAAGCCAGATGGCAGGTCAGAGAACTCTCAAAATTCGGAGTTCCCGTAATTATTTTTTTTGATGAACCCGCGCTTGCCGGTTTCGGCTCATCTGCGTTTATAGGTATATCAAGCGATGAAGTAGAAAAATGTTTTAAAGAAGTTATAAAAGCCGTTCATTCAGAAGGCGGTATTGCAGGAATACATGTTTGCGCCAATTGCGACTGGTCGCTGGTACTTGGTTCTTCGGCAGATATAGTCAGCTTTGATGCATATTCTTTTTTTGACAGATTTATTCTTTACGCTGATCATATTAAGAAGTTTATGGAATCAGGAGGCATTCTTGCATGGGGCATAGTGCCCACCTCAAAAGCAGAGGATGTTGAAAAAGAGACAGTCGATTCGATAGTGATAAAATGGGAAGATGAGGTGCGGGATTTAGAAGCTCTTGGATTTGAAAGATCTAAAATCCTGGCTCAGTCTTTAATAACTCCAAGCTGCGGTACTGGTTCCTTAAGCCTGGAAAATGCAACAAAGGTTCTCAGGTTGACAAGGGAAGTCTCGGATAGATTGAGAAAAAAGCTAACACTTTAGGTAAGCGCTCACGGTTACCACCAAGTTCTGTTTACTCGTTGAAATCCGGATAATATTTTTCCAGGCATTCGGGACACAGGCCGTGGCTGAATTCTGCATCCGAGTGTTTGGCAATGTATTTTTCGAGCCGTTCCCAGCTCTGCTGGTCATTCCGGATCTTGTGACAATGCATGCAAATGGGCAGGATGCCCTGAAGAGTCTTGACATGCGCCAACGCTTCCCGGAGGGAATGTACTTGTTCTGCAAGGGCTGACTGCAATGCCGTTACTCTTTCTCCCACCTTGACCCGGACGCGCAGTTCTTCCGTATCATACGGTTTGCCGATATAGTCGTTCGCCCCTGCCTCAAGACCGGCGACAATGTCTTTCTTGCTGCTGCGAATCGTGAGAAGAATAATATACGTGGGATTGGGAACATCCAATTGGCGCACTTTACGGCAGAGCTCAATACCGTCCTTCCCTGGCATTATCCGGTCAAGAATCGCAAGCTTTGGCGCGTCTTCGGCCCGAAGCGCTTCCCATGCCTCGTCGCCGTCCTTTGTGACAACCACCTCGTAACCCCACTCGGCCAGCATATGTTTAAGTAGCGCGCGGGAGGTTATATCATCTTCAGCAATCAAAATTCTCATTACGTGGTTTCCTTTGTCATCGCTTCCTCCGACGGCTTATCTCCGGTTCGATTCTGCCCGGCAGCAGCAATGCCTTTGATCCATCTGGCTATTGTTTCTCCAAATTTGCTCGGCTGGATCGGCTTGGTCAAATAATCATCCATGCCCGCCTTTAGACACATCTCTTTGTCACGCTCCATGGCGTGGGCGGTCATAGCGATGATCGGAATATGTTTCGATCGAGCTGAATGCTGAAAGCTCAAAGCTGAAAGTTCGTTGGAAAAACCCACATCTTTTTTTTGAACTATGAGTTTCTCCCGTTTCCTGATCTCTCTGGTCGCTTCCAATCCGTCCATCTCCGGCATCTGAACGTCCATGAGCACCATGTCATAAGGAATCATCTCAAGCGCCTTGAGCGCCTCTAAGCCGTTGGCAACCACGTCGGCGCGATAGCCAAGCTTTTCGAGAACTTTCAAAGCGACCTTCTGATTGATGATATTGTCTTCGGCCAGGAGTATGCGGGTTTTTTGCTTGCTTTTTTCTGCCACTGTGTGTCGGGTAATAATCCTGTTCGGTGAGGTCTGATCGGAGGGCTTACTGCCGATCGCCGCCATTAGGCAGTTAAAAAGTCGCGACTGCTTTACCGGCTTGGTCAGGTACACAGCAAATCCCGCCTTCTCGAACCGGCCGGCATCGCCCCGCGAACCGATCGAGGTCATCATCACCAGCACAGTATCACGCAAAGCCGGCTCATCTTTGATCATTCTGCCCAGGGTCTCTCCGTCCATTTCCGGCATAACCATATCTAAAATAGCGATGCGGAACGGGTCTCCTGATGCTGCGGCCGCCCTGAGCCTGTCTAGTGCGGTCTTGGCATCCGAGACCTCTTCGTGCCGGCATTCCTGGGACGAAAGCATGCCTGCGACCACCCTGCGGTTTGTCGCATTGTCGTCCACGGCAAGGATACGCAGTCCCTTAAGCGAAATATTATCCAGCGTTGTAATCTCCATTTTCCGGCTGGTGGATTGCCTATTCAAACGGGCCGTAAACCAGAACGTAGAACCTTTGCCCTCTTTGCTTTCCACACCGATCTGCCCACCCATCATTTCACAAAGCTGTTTTGAAATGGTCAGACCCAGGCCGGTTCCGCCGAATTTGCGTGTAGTAGAGGAATCCGCCTGGGTAAAGGGATCAAACAAAATATCGAGTTTGTCCGCGGGCATTCCGCAGCCTGTGTCTTTCACGACAAAACGGATCATGACCATGCCGTTATCCTCACTATCAAGGGTCACGTGCAAGGCCACCTCGCCTTGTGCCGTAAATTTAATCGCATTTCCGATGAGGTTGATAATTATCTGTCGGAGTCGCCCCGGATCTCCCCGCAACAACGCAGGGACCTCCGGTTCTATCAGGCAGGTCATCTCCAAACCTTTTTCATATGCGCGTAACGCCAGCACATCGGTCATGTCTTCAAGGGTCATGCGAAGATCAAAATCAAACGTTCCCAGTTCAAACTTCCCGGCCTCTATCTTGGAAAAATCGAGGATATCGTTGATGATCGCCAGCAACGAATTTCCACTCTTTTTAATGATCTTTGCATATTCTAACTGCTCCGAAGGCAATTCCGTATCAAGCAGCAAATCCGTCATGCCTATAACGCCGTTCATAGGTGTCCGGATCTCATGGCTCATGTTGGCCAGAAATTCGCTCTTGGCCGTGTTGGCTGCATGGGCCTCTATCGCGAGCTGGTTAGAGCGATTAACCGCGTCCTGAAGCTTTTTGTTGGTCTCGGATAGTTCCTTCTGAGCGGCTTTGCGCTCTGCAATTTCCAACCCCTTTGCCTTGTTTGCATCTTCGATGTCCACTGCGATGTTCATTATCGCAAGTCTCTGCTGCTCACTCTCGGCAACTTTCCTGTCCAGTTCCGCAGTTCTCCTTTTTACTATCCCCTCAAGACCCCGGCTGTAATCCTCCAAATCTTTTCTTGATTTTTTGAGATTGGCGGCCATCTCATCAAAAACCCTTGAGAGTTGTCCGATCTCATTGTTTGCGCCGGTGCCTACCTTGTGATTCAGATTCCCTTTCATAATTTCTTCGATTCCGCTGTGCAATTTTACGATAGGCCTTGTTATAGTCCTGGATGTGGCGATGGAAACCATGATGCTGACAACGAAAAGCAAAACGAAAATCGACACCATGTTCTGCGTCAATTGCGCAACCGGAGCAAATGCATATTCTGTGCTCGTCTCCGCCATCAGGCACCAGCCCATCTCAGGTATGTGCACATGAATCCTGAGAACCTCCACCCCCCTGTAATTCTTGCATAGAATCACCTCGTGTCCGTACCCAGCCAAATGTTCTATATCTTCAGGTTCACCTCCTGAATGGAACGTCTCAACCTTCTGCTTAAGGAACGTATCATTAAGAAACCTCGATGGTGTTATCATGTAGTCGTCCTTGTTCACGAGGAAAAACTCTTCGCCCTCCCTAAGACCGGCTTTGCCTGTTGTGATTTTATCCAGTTTTTCCATCGAAAGCCTTATGACGATGACGCCTAAAAAAACAGTGGCTTCTTCATCGAAAATCGGCGCTGAGAAAGCGATTGAGTCTATTTCTCTATTCCGGGATGTATAAGCATCCTTTATAAAAACGCCTTCCTTCCCGCCCAGGAAATAAGGATCACTGCTCTTGTCTTTTCCGATATCGATCTCTTCGCTTGAAGCAATGATCGTTCCATTTTTGTCAAGCACAAAGACACCATAGATATACTCGTTTGCCGCTGCTGTATGCTTTAGTCTTCGTATAGCATCATTATACTTCCCGCTATAATCCGGGTCATCTTTGCCTGCCAGTAACAATCGTTCTATAACGATACTCTCTGATAATTGCTTGATTGCTTTTTTTCCACCGTCCAGATAAGTCTCGATGTGACTTGCTCTTGATTCGGCAGTAGTGCTCATATGGTCGTAAACATCATCTTCGGTCATGTTTCTTGTGGCGAAATGATTGACCACTATGATAGCCGTGCCCGCGACCATGAATAACAGCAACGTGATGAGAAGGATTTTTGTCTGAATTTTCATCTGATAGACTCCTTAAACATCTCCAACAATCTTGTATCCGGGCTCCTTACCTAACTTCTCAAGAAGCGCGTTTATCTCCTTTTTAAGTTCTATCATCTTAAACTCCCTGCCCACAGCCAGTCGGTTGAATTTCTCAAGTTCATCGGCTTTCTCCTTAATTTCCTCTTCCGCGGCTTTCCGTTCGGTGATATCCCTAAAGAAACCTATATTGCATTTTTTTTCATCTACTAAAGCAACGGTTGTATTTATGTCTGCATAAATTATCGTTCCATCTTTTCTTAAACACGGAATATACTGCGCTAATGTCTTTTCTCCTCTTGCCTGAGCCTCAAATTCAGAAATTACATGTTCGAAATTATCTTTTGGATGGATATCGCTTACGCTCATCCCTTTTAATTCTTCTGGGCTATATCCCAACATTTTGCATAAAGCGGGATTGGCATATTTAAATCTTTTTGTTTCAATGTCTGCTATTAGTATTCCATCCATAGCAAATTCAAACAAGGTCTTATATCTCTCTTCGGATTTTCTTATCTCTTCCTGGGTGGCTTTCCGATCGGTGATGTCTCTAGTTATTCCCTGAAGACCGATTAGTTTATCCTGACTATTGAGAAGCACCTTGCTGGAAATTTCTACATCTACTTCCTCGTTCTTGCTGTTAAGCATTTTGGTCTCGAAGGTAACATGAGTAAAAGTCTTATAATTTTTAATGGCTTTGGCAGCCAGAAAACCAGCCTTTAAAAACTCTTTTTTCTTGAAATGCGAGCTTAGTGTTGTACCAACCCACTGTTCCGGTTTAAACCCCATCATTTTTTCCACAGAAGGACTTAGATAAGTAAATCTCAGCATAGTATTCACCATCCAGATACAATCAATAGAATTCTCTGATAGTAAACGGAATTTTTCTTCGCTCTTCCGCAGGGTTTCCTCCACCTGTTTGCGCTCGGTGATGTCCTCTATCATACAGAGATGTCGAGGTTGAGTTTTGTCCTCAACCTTTATAAGCGCAATGGTCATATTAATCCAAACCAATGAACCATCCGGTTGAATATAACGTTTGTTCATATTGAATCCGGTTATCTTCCCGGCATTCAACAGGGCCATATTATCCAAATCTTCCTGCACATCATCAGGATGGGTGATGCTTATCCAGTTAATCCTGGCCATTTCCTCTCTGCTTCGGCCGGCAATTTCGGCAAATTTTGGATTGACTTCATAGATATGCGCCGTTAGTGAGTCAATTAAGGCAATACCCAGCGGTGCTTCCTCAAACATGGTTTTCATTCGTTCTTCGCTCTTCCGCAGCGTTTTCTCCGCCTTTTTGCGCTCCGTAATTTCATACCTCAGTCCCTCATTCGCTTCTGCCAGTTCAGCGGTGCGTTCCTGCACGCGCCTTTCCAGTTCGTCGTACGCTACCTTAAGCGCATCGTTAACCCGACTCAGTTCTGCTGCCTGCATGCATCTCTTTGCGAGGATCTCTACGACCTTAAACAACCGACTCGAATAGTTACGGATCACACCCTCCCCGACGATACGCATCTTCCCGGCTTCTTTTACAAGCAGCCCCGGGTCAAGATCGATTTCCTGCGCTATCTCTTCGAGATTTTGGAGTTGCTCAGGAGAAAACTTTTCAGGTATGAACTGCCCTGCAAACATCGTTCCTTTGTGCTCGCCATTGATCTTGATCGGCGCAACAAAATGCCCGCCGTGTGCAAAGCAGTAGCATATCTCCGGCTTCTCTGACTCAAGCGCAATCTTCTCCATCTTCAGAAACGACCGGAAGCAGCGCTCTTTTCCTTTCTCTGTCGATTGAATCAGGGAGCAAAATCCGGTCGGGTTGGTAAACCTTGTCAGAGGCTTGTCTTTAGCCAAAAATATCACAGAAGAGATTCCAGCGGCGTTTGCGAAGCTGTCCTGAATAGACTGGAGTTCCTCAAGGTCGATGAGTTCGTCTAAAGGAAAAGATTTTTCCATTTTTCATCTCCAGGTTAAGAATGGCGGTTCCGGTCGTAAGCTTTGTTGACAATTGACTATTATTTCTGACGGCCAGAGAGCGTATGTGTGCAGTTTAAAGCAAAGCAAATTGTCAATAATCAATTGCTAATAACTAATTGATCAGAATTTTGCAAACTCATTTTATGTAACATTAAGGGCGTTTCCCCCTGTATTGCCAATTTATTCTTCTGACAAAGGGGATTGACAGTTTTATCTTGTTGGCATAATATGCCAACAATAAAAACGAAGTTAATCAGATATAATAAGGGTTTGCAAGGAAATAACCTGGCATTTTTGCATCACGGCTTCACCATATTTTCAACCAAAAGCTATGATAAAATTCTGTTTGAAATAGCGGGGACTTATGGGCGGATTATTTGGAACTGTTTCTAAAAAAGATTGCACAACTGACCTGTTTTACGGAACAGATTACCATTCTCATCTTGGGACCAAAAGAGGCGGGATGGCTGTAAAAAATTCTACAGGATATGAAAGGGCTATTCATAATATTGAAAATGATTATTTCAGATCTAAATTTGAACCTGATCTTCCTAATTTGCATGGCAATAAGGGTATAGGAATTATTAGCGATTATGACGCTCAGCCATTGATAGTGGGTTCTCATTTAGGAACATTCGGAATAGTTACAGTGGGTAAAATAAATAATATTGAGGAACTTGCAAACAAAGCATTTGATAAAAAAATGCATTTTTCGGAGATGAGCAGGGGGAAAACAAACCCGACTGAGCTTGTTGCAATGTTAATCAGCGAAAAAGGATCTTTTGAGGATGGAATACAAAATGCACAGGAGTCAATTAAAGGTTCATGTTCAATGCTTTTACTCACAGAAGACGGTATTTATGCTGCAAGAGACAGATTAGGAAGAACTCCCGTTATAATCGGCAAAAAACAAGGGGCTTATGCAGCATCTTCAGAAACATGTGCATTGCCAAATCTTGGTTTTGAAATTGATAAATATCTTGGCCCTGGCGAAATTGTTTTTATGACAGCAGATGGCTATGAGCAGCGAAGAAAGCCGGGCGATAAAATGCAGATCTGTGCTTTTCTCTGGGTTTATTATGGTTATCCTGCATCAAGCTATGAAGATATTAATGTTGAATCTGTCAGGTACAGATGCGGTTGTGCTCTTGCCAGGAATGATGATATTGAGATTGATTTTGTTACAGGAATTCCGGATTCAGGGATAGGGCACGGAATAGGGTATGCTAATGAAAAGAAAATTCCGTATATGAGACCTTTTGTTAAATATACTCCTACCTGGCCGAGAAGTTTTATGCCGCAAAATCAAAGTATAAGAGATCTTGTTGCAAAGATGAAGTTGATTCCGGTCAGAACTTTGATAGACGGAAAAAAATGCTGTTTTGTGATGACTCAATTGTAAGGGGTACGCAGTTAAAGGATAATGTCCAGATATTATATGACTGTGGAGCTTTGGAAGTTCACATGCGGATCTCATGTCCTGCCTTGATTTATCCCTGTGAGTTTCTGAATTTTTCCACATCACGATCCACATTGGACCTTGCAGGAAGAAAAGCTATAGTTAAACTTGAAAACAGAGAAAATAACTCAATAGATGAATATGCAATTGCAGGAACGAAAAAAAATCTCGAAATGACCGAAAAAATAAGGCGGAAGTTAAAACTCACTTCTTTAAAATATCAGAAAATCGAAGATCTTATAAAGGCAATTGGTCTCCCAAAAGATAAATTATGTA
>Ga0255424_1192_pt1 | contig 13094 bp, 9 predicted proteins | sample ANMaggSeSYBR02F3_FD_182670 | JGI IMG/M metagenome (GOLD analysis project Ga0255424, IMG submission 182670) | Sediment cell enrichment communities from methane seep in Santa Monica Basin, California, United Staets - ANME aggregate JGI... | ecosystem: Environmental > Aquatic > Marine > Cold seeps >... | reverse complement strand
GCTTGGATTTCACAAATCAATATCAACAAACTGCGACCACACCTGTTTCCACCCCTAAAATCGACTGAAGAGTAGCGATTAATTCACTGGATTGATTTGCTGACTCCAAAACTTCAATAAAATCTTCTAGAACACACATTCGCTTCGTATCAGCAATTGGTATAGCTGGCCCCCTTCTAATCTTCCGATATTCTATCCTAAGCATAGGAAGATCTTTCACAAACGAACTCAAAGCATGTCCAAGATCCCCACAATCCCCTATAATTTCTTTATTGTAAGTCTCATTCCATAAGTTCGATAAAATTGCCAACAAATCCCCAAACTGCTCCATCTCACGATTCGTTTCCGCCCTACCAGTCCGCTCGCGTATAGCCTTTCTCGCTCTTCGATGGCTACTCTCCAATCCATTATTATGGCGTTTGAATGGAATTATTTTTCCATCAACTATCGGATACGGGACAAACAGCTCTTTCCGATGCCTTTCAAAAGAATCACTAATAACAGAAACAATATTTTGATATTGCTCCCCTAGTTTGCGGCTTTCAGAACGCATATTAACAAATCCACCTCTTATCTTTCTCAATATCTCATCAATGTCAACATCAACCGGCAAAGAATCTTTCAAATTGATTTTGCGGGTAACTCTTAGATTGTCACGCAACTCATCCATCCATTGTAAAATTTTTTCCAAAATACAATAATAATGAACCACTGTAGAATCCTCTAAAATAGACTTTAACAAGGCACATAATTCCATCAACGGCTTGTAAATAAAATTATTTGAGGCATTACAGAAAATTAATCTCTTCGCAAGGTCATAAACCTCCTTAATCCTGCGATATTGGACGAAATACGATATTGGACGGCTCATCCATTTGATACCTCTTTCTATCGGATAAAGCAAATAATCAACCGCTATGTGCACCCAAATGCCTTGGAGATTTTTAATCTCATCCTCTTCATTTTCGCTATTTCGAAGTGCTTTTAACTTGGATGTAAGTTTGTGTTTAACAATACAACTTTTCAAATTTTTGTGATATTCAGTTATCAAGTCGCTCTCAAGATTTCTGATGAAATGCACCTGACATATCTGTTGAGGTCTATTTGGAAAAATCTTTGAACTGCTCAATGCAAGACCTTTTGCCATATCTCGAACTATAACAAGAGGTGAGCCATATTTTTTTTTAAAACTTGATAGGAGCGGACTTACATACTCTTCAGCTTCGGAGGGTATTAGATCCGCATCGAGCACAATGTTATCCAGTCCTTCTTGCAGCACAAAAACAACTCTTCCACCCGCCCTGTGAGTTCCATCCATGTGGAGAATCATGCATCCTTTTCGCTCAATCAATGTCTTTATTTTTTCGTGCACACTTTTATGAAGTTGCTTGAAAAGCAAAAGGAAGTCAAGACTCCGGTTCGATATTGTTCCCGTTGAGATGTATATTCCTTTTGTAATGAGGAATGCATGTATTTCATGACGTTTCATGCCCAAACGCCAGCGAAGTAGTCCAATTAGTATGATTACGTTGAGATCAGTGTTGCATTTTGGTATAAGCGCTGCTTCTGTAACATTTTGAATTGAGATGTGTTCGTCTGGGTGATCTTCACAGGACAGAACTTTTACTTTGGCAGTTTTCGTTCCATGGAGGGTTGTTATTGGTCGTGTGTATGTGTAGGCGACTGTGAATCTTCGATTGCAGATTGCGCATCGGTCTTTCTTTTTCTCGGAAATACTAGATGAAGGCGAGTTTTTTTTGTGTCAAGATTGTGGCGAATGACTATTTCTTTGATTTCTTTACGCTCTATGGATTTTCCCATTCCATCTAGCATATGATAAACGTCATCATCAGAGAGGATATCACTAAGAAGTAGTTGAGCCAAATATCCAAAATGAACTTTTTCAATATTGAATGAACTTGGTTCGGGAAGATTGTTTGGGTCGCTACCCAAATATCTTACATGATGTTGAATTACTTTTTTTCCTTGTCGTTCATTCCATACTTCAGCATATCTGATTTTATCGCCTTGCTTGATTTTGCGAATGAATGTTTTATGTTCAGTCATGGTTGTAGTGTATATACACTACATACATGTTAACTTTTTCTTATTGGATTGTGGAACAATTTTGTGGCACTGAGTAAGCTTTTCGAGCCAAAAATAGATGGAGAAATTTACGAAGTTGCAAGCCTAACTTGACGCCATGGTATCAAAAGGTCCCTCAAGACATCACATTTATATAATGATAAACCTACTTAGGTACTCATCACATTACGGTATCCATCATGAGAATGGACCAAAATAAATCAAATATTAAAATGATATTATAATCGGAGGAACAAGTTTGGCAAAAGCGAAGAGAGGTCAAAGAAAAGTCGATGGTTGGAAATCCAAGCAGTGGTACAATATAGTCACACCTGACATGATGGGACAGCAGGAAATCGGTGAAACTTTTTCAAATGAACCTGAACAATTACTTGGCAGGGTTATTGAAGTCACACTGGGAGATCTCACCAATGACATGTCAAAGTATAATGTAAAACTGGTGCTTAAGATCGACCAGATAGGAGGAGACTCAGCCTATACCAAGTTCATTGGCCATGAACTCACCAGGGATTACTTAAGGTCACTTATAAAGAGGCAGACTTCAATGATCACTGCAAATCTGGATGTTATGACCAAAGACGGATATAAGTTCCGTGTCAAGCCCACATGTTTCACAGTCAAGCGGGCCAGGTCCAGCCAGATTAGAGCTATCAGGCAGTATATGACCTCAATAGTCCAGCGAAGGGCCCGTGAATCAGATTTCAACACCTTTGTACAGGATGCTGTCCTGGGCAAACTCTCTGCCCAGATATATAGGGATGTAAAAAGCCTGTATCCGTTAAGGCGTGTTGAGATATTAAAGTCCCATGTACTTTCCGAGCCATCTGTAAAGGAAGCAGCGGCATAAGTACTGGCTTTTTTTCCTTTTTTTTCAATGTACAGAAAAGTATATACTGTCCTGTTGGCTTAGATTATTAAAACGATGTGAGCATTTTCTTGAGAGCCCGAATTCCAATCGTGGAAGTCGGGTTGAACAAAAATCTTATGTAGCTGTTTGACCAGTTAAGAACTAGATATAGACACCAGTGGTTTTCCTATGAAGGTAATAATGAAGTTTGGCGGGACATCGGTTGCCGATGGTAAGAAACTGCGGCATGTGGCAGAGTTGGTAAAAAGTTACCATGAAAATGGCAATCAAATAGTTGTAGTAACATCGGCTCTGGGCGGGGTCACTGATGCCATACTTGAGGAGGCGCATGAGGCCTCTAAAGAGGGTAAGGTCTCAAGAGTAAAGGAATTCATAGCTGATCTTACAAAACAGCATCATGCGGCCACCCATGAGTCTGTGGGTGATAATGCCAGTACCGAAGATATCATTGCCGAACTGGACGCCCGTATTGAGGAGATTGAAAAAGCCCTTACAGGTATATGTTACCTGGGAGAGCTTACGCTTAGGTCCATTGATTACCTGTCATCGTACGGTGAACGAATGGCTGCACCTATTCTATCCGGCTTAATCAGGTCACTTGGCATTGAATCAAGTCATTTTACAGGCGGCGAGATCGGGATAATTACTGATAACAATTTCGGCAGTGCCCATCCCCTCGAATCATCATATGAAAAGATTAAAAAGCATCTCTCTCCGTTATTACCGGGCACTATACCAGTAGTGGCTGGATTCATTGGAGAAGATGAGAACGGTATTATCACTACACTTGGCCGCGGCGGATCAGATTTCACTGCATCTATTATCGGGGCATCCCTCAATGCCGATGAGATATGGCTGTGGAAAGAGGTGCCTGGCATCATGACTACGGACCCAAAGCTGGTTCCTGAGGCAAGACCCCTGAAGGTAATATCCTATATAGAGGCAATGGAGATGTCATTTTTCGGGGCTAAGGTACTGCATCCCAAGGCTATAGAACCTGCCATACGTCACGATATACCTGTCAGGGTCAAGAATACGTTTGAGCCTGAATATCCTGGTACCCTTGTGGTGAAGGAGCAGAAGACTGTTCAGAATGTGGTAAAGGCTGTAACCGTAATCGATAAGGTGGCACTGGTAAATATCAGCGGTGCGGGCATGGTAGGTACTATCGGAGTGGCAGCCAGGGTTTTTTCTGCATTGGCCGATGCGGACGTGAACATTATCATGATCAGCCAGGGCTCTTCTGAGGCTAACCTGTCTGTGGTGGTGAATGATGACCACTTGAAACAGGCAGTTAAGGCGTTGAAGCAGGAGTTCAGGAATGGTGTGGTGGGTGAGATCGATCATGATGTCCATATATCTGTGGTGGCGATAGTAGGTGTGGGAATGGCTGGAACTCCGGGTGTTGCCGGTAAGGTGTTCGATGCACTTGGAATAAATAAGGTCAATGTAATTATGATCAGCCAGGGCTCGTCCCAGCATAATATTTCCTTTGTTGTAAAGGAAGGCGATGCTACGAAGGCGGTACAGGTACTTCATAAGGTGTTTTCACTGGAAAAGCTTTGAGGCAGGAAAATCTTACTTTCAGATCGGATTAATTTGGGTATGTGCTTAAATCTTGTTCAGTCACATTTTATCACCCTTTTTTCGTAGTCAACGATATGCCACAAATAAAATGTAACGTGGCCTATATAGCGTTTTTAAGGAATTATCTCCTATCATCGATGTAACTCGTCAGGTTATCTTTCCTCTTTTCCCCCGCATCAGTGAAGTGATTATCCCAACCGAACATATTACCGCAGCCACCATGAATGCATCATGAAAACCGCCAAGGAAGGCTGCTTCATATGCCAATCCCAGAGCCTGATTGGACTGAAGGCCATTTGTGAACACCGCCCCTGATATAGCGATACCCGTAACCATACCAAGATTGCGGACCATCGCAAGCATTCCCCTGGCAATCCCGAGCCTTTCTTTTGGTACAGAACCCATAACAATGCTGTTGTTGGGTGACTGGAACAGTCCCATCCCCAGACCTAACATTCCCATCCTGATCACAATATCAAGGAAAGCGGCATCCTGGTCAAGGTTGCCAAGCAGCAACAAAGCCATGCAGGAGACAGCCATACCAAGACTGCTGAGTAAAAATGAATTCGTCCTGTCAGATATCCAGCCGCTAACAGGTGCCACCAGTGCCATGACCAGCGGAACAGCTACAAACGCCATTCCCATATGCTCAGGACTGTATCCCAGTATTTCTTCCATGTAAAAGGGCATAAGAAGGATTACTGCAAACAGGGCAGTGAAGCTTAAAAAACCGCTGGCATTCGACGCCGAGAAAGGGCTGTTCCGAAATAGCGACAACTCCACCATGGGCTGGTCTGCCCTTTTTTCCACCATCACAAACCCAACTAAGAAGACGGCAAACAGTAGGGATAGACCAATTATTGCCGGCGAACCCCAGCCCAGTACTTGTCCACGAGTAATTGCCAGCACCAGTGAAATAATGCTCAGGAACATGAGGATGGCTCCCTTGATGTCAAATTTCTGGCCGCAATGGAGCTGGTCGGATTTCAGGGTCTTCCAGGCATAAACAGTTCCAAACAAGCCAATTGGAATGTTAATGTAGAATATACTTTGCCACCCCACCCAGCCAATCAAAAAACCACCCAGGGCCGGGCCAGTTATATAGCCGATACTGACAACCGTACCCATTAATCCCAGTGCTTTACCCCGCTCGGTATGTGGAAACACATCTGTAATGATGGAAAGACTGTTGGCCATTAACATGGCGGCACCCAGCCCCTGCACTACACGAAACGCAATCAATTGACCTGCTGTTGCGGACAGGCTGCACAGCCCTGACCCCAGTGTAAATATTAACAAACCTGCCATGAACATGGGTTTGCGGCCGTACATATCTGAAAGCCGGCCCAGGGTTAGCAGCAAGGTGGTAATGGTCAGCAGGTATGAGAGCATCACCCATTCTGTGGTGGCTATGTCGGTGTTGAAATAGTTTCTCAGGATAGGTAATGCGAGATTTACGATACTGGCATCAAGGGTAGCCATAAATGTTCCAATGGAGACCACCAACATGGTATGCCATTTGTACCTGGGGTCCGGGTCGTTTTCCATGATATCGGTGTGGTTGGATGTTTTAATAGTTCATTATTGTTATCTTCAAATTGTTTACAATTTATGCGCTAGCAGGCAGAGCTCGGGCAGTTTTTGTCCTCGCAGCACATGTTTATTTATCTCAAGCTCCCCGTCCTAATAACTCTTTATTGACTTTGTCTTAAGCCTATGGATACACTGGCAAATAATTCCATAGCAAACTAATGGGAATCCGTTAATCTTTTAATACATGTAAGCCTTTAAAAGGCCGGATTTAGCCAATGCTAAAATTTTTAATTATTAAAAATAACCAGAATCAATAGAGGGATATATCCAATAACATTTATGAAAAAGGAGGAATTCAATGGATCCATCAACATTGTTATATCTTGCCCCCCTGGCAGGATTATTAAGTCTGGTATTTGCCGGTATTTTCGCTAAGAACGTACTCAAGAACGACCCCGGCACACCAGAAATGCAAAAGATAGCAGGCGCTATACAGGAAGGTGCAATGGCGTACCTGAACCGCCAGTACAAGACCATTGCCATTGTGGCAGTGATACTGGCAGTTATCATTTTTATTGCACTGCCAAATGAAAACAGTTTGAACGCAAAGACCACAATAGGGTTCCTGGCCGGAGCTGTAAGTTCGGCACTGGCCGGATATATTGGCATGAACGTCTCGGTCCGGGCAAATGTCAGGACAGCAAACAAGGCCAAAGAGGGAGTAAAAGAGGCCATGGACGTAGCCTTTAAGGGCGGCGCGGTCACAGGTATGGCCGTAGTTGGCCTGGCACTGCTGGGTACCAGCGGCTTCTTTATTCTATTCGGTGCCAAACCCGAAAGTGTGGACATGGTAATAGGCTTCGGGTTCGGGGCCAGTCTCATCAGCCTGTTCGCCAGGGTTGGCGGCGGTATATTTACCAAGGCAGCCGATGTGGGTGCGGACCTGGTAGGTAAGGTCGAAGCCGGTATTCCTGAGGATGACCCGCGAAATGCTGGTGTCATTGCAGATAACGTGGGCGACAATGTAGGCGACTGTGCCGGTATGGGTGCCGACCTGTTCGAGACCTATGTGGTCACCGCACTGGCGGCCATGCTGCTGGGTGGTCTTGTCATAAGTGAGTACCCAAACCTGTTCCCAAATGCGATTTTGTTCCCGTTAATGCTGGGTTCGGCCGCCATCGTGGCATCCATCATTGCAGTGTTCTTTGTTAAGATAGGTGATGACCAGAATATTATGAAAGCGCTGTACAAGGGTGTGGCTGCTGCGGCAGTGATCAGCCTTGTGTCATTCTATTTCATAAACGATATGCTGATGGGCGATATACGGTTCTTTTACTCCACCCTTATCGGTACTGTCATTATGGTTTTGATGGTAGTGATCACTGAGTATTACACATCTGTTTCATACAGACCTGTGAAATCTATCGCAGCTTCCTCACAGACCGGTGCAGGAACCAATATCATCACAGGTCTGTCAGTTGGTCTTGAAAGTACATTCGTACCTGTGCTTGTGATAGCCTTTGGAATTCTGGGGGCGTACTATGTTGGCGGAGGCTTTGTTCCAGGACAGGAAATCATCGGTCTCTATAGTATCGCAATCGCAGCGGCTGCCATGCTCTCCACTACAGGCATAATCGTTGCTCTTGATTCATACGGCCCGATTACGGATAATGCAGGCGGCATCGCTGAGATGGCAAACCTGCCGGAAAAGACCAGGAAGATCACTGACGCCTTAGACAGTGTGGGCAACACCACCAAGGCAGTGACCAAGGGATATGCCATCGGTTCTGCCGGATTAGGCGCAATGGCCTTATTTGCAGATTATACGCATAAAGTAGGATTAATGGAAAATCCACATTTATTGAGTCTTTCCAATCCGCTTGTGGTGGTGGGTTTGTTCATTGGCGGACTGCTGCCATTTTTGTTCAGTGCCGTCACAATGAAAGCAGTGGGTAAGGCCGCATTTGAAGTAGTCAACGAGGTCAGGCGTCAGTTCAGGGAGATACCAGGCATCATGGAAGGCACGGCAAAACCCGAATACGGCAAGTGCGTTGACATCGTGACCAGGGCCGCAATTCGAGAAATGGCACTTCCGGGCGTGATGGCCATTGGTGTACCTCTAGCTGTTGGAATGATACTGGGCAAAGAAGCACTGGCCGGTATGCTTATCGGTATTATCGTAGTGGGCCTGTTGATGGCACTTATGATGTCAAACGGCGGCGGTGCATGGGATAATGCCAAAAAGTACATCGAGGACGGTGCATACGGCGGCAAGGGTTCTGAGGCTCACAAAGCGGCTGTGGTAGGCGATACAGTGGGCGACCCGTTCAAGGATACTTCAGGTCCGGCGCTGAATGCACTGATCAAGGTGGTTAACATGATTGCCATCCTGTTCTCTGCAATGTTCATCAATTCCGGGCTGTTTTGAGTATAGAATGAGATTTAGAGGGGGGGTTAGCTCCCCTTCCAAATAACTTTTTTTCAGGCTGTCCAAAAACTAATCCAAATTAACAAATTTTCACATTTATATCCCATCTTTGACAAAAACCGGTATTTACCTGTTAATTTACTGACGTTTTAAAATGAGAAAACGTCAAAGGTTCCCCCATTGTCCAGATATGATTGGTTTTTCCAGCCGCCATCATTGGTGTTCTCTGGATATACTTTCGATTCGGTATATCTTCATCATCTGGATTGATTTTTAGTTTATACTAAACAGTATCTGTTTTTTGTAACTTTCTGCCACAGAGAGCGCCGAATAAGAGGGAGCGAGTAATCGCTCTTTCTTATTCGGCGGTTTTCCAGATTGTCCAGAAAATAATAAAAAGTCTCACTTTTTTTCAATAGTTAAGTTTATATATTATCAACACTAACAAAAGGTTAGTAACCAAATGTTAATAACTATAAGTTAGTAACCTGATGTTACTAACTATATGTGAATAATCACTCAAATATCAGGATAAAAAGGTCTATGGAGTCAACACAACTGCTGGATTTGCTTGGGAACGAGAACAGGAGGAATATAATCCAACTACTCGCCTCCAGGCCCTACTATGTAAGCGAGATCGCCGAGCGCCTTGGTGTAGGTCCCAAGGCAATACTGGGGCATCTGGAGCAGCTTGAGCAGACCGGACTGATCCGTGCAAAAACCAATAAACAGCGGCGCAAATACTACCACATAACAGAGAACCTGAAACTGGAAGTATTTGTGTCGCCGTACTCCTATACTATGGAAACATGCACGGTCCTGCAGCAGCCACAATCGGAAAAGCCGAAAAGTCCCCACCGGGGTCCCACGGATGATTCAAAATCCATTGAGACTTTGAAAAAACTGAACACGGAATTGTTCGAACTGGAATCCCGGAGGCGGCAGCTTGCAGACCAGGAGCACAAGATCGAAGGGGAAATGACTGATGTTATGGCAGAGTGTGTCAAATGGATCCATGAAGTGGTAGAGAACTACCCTGAAGAGGAGATATTGATGGCGGTCCTGAAAAAACCGCAGGATATGCGCTCCCTTTCCATGAGCATGGGACTGCCCGAATATTTCATGGAAGAACCGATCCAGTCACTGATGGACAGAGGAATAATAAACGAAAGGCAAATAAACAACAGGCAGTTATTGACCCTTATCTAAAGCAACAAGTAATTAATACTAGTCATTAATAGATATAATCTATAAGAATAAGTAAAGGAGGCAAAAAAATGGCTAAGGAACTGACACTCAGGGTTGCGGAATCCCACCACCGTGATGTGGGACGCGACATCGCACGTATCGAGCGGGAAAAGATGGAACTGCTCGGACTGGTAAGCGGTGATTATATAGAGATTGTTGGTAAGGATACCACATATGCCATCGTATGGCCTGCTTATCCTGAAGATCGAGGAAATGACCTGATCAGGATCGATGGTAATATTCGTAATAATGCCGGGACAAGTCTGGATGACAAAGTAAAGATCAAGAAAGCAGAGGCTAAAGAAGCAAAGAGGGTTACACTTGCACCTACCCAGGCCATAAGGCTGGTAGGCGGTGCCCAGTATATTCACAGGCTGCTTGAAGGCAGGCCTATAAATAAGGGACAGCAGATCAGGGTAGAGACTGTCAGCAACCCCCTGAACTTCGTAGTATTATCTACCAGCCCTAACGGCCCTGTATTTGTGGGAAAGAGCACAGCCATCAACCTCAAGGATGAGATTGTGGATGAAAGCAAGCTTAAAGGGTCGACAAAGACAACTTATGAAGATATCGGGGGTTTAAGGCGCGAGATCGAACTTGTCAGGGAGATGATCGAACTCCCACTGCGCCATCCCGAACTTTTCCAGAAACTGGGAATTGACCCGCCTAAAGGCGTACTGCTACATGGTCCGCCTGGAACAGGCAAGACCCTGATAGCTAAGGCAGTGGCTAATGAGACAGATGCTAATTTCGTATCCATCAGCGGTCCCGAGATCATGTCCAAATACTACGGTGAGAGTGAGAAACATCTCAGGGATATGTTTGATGAAGCAGAAAAGAACGCACCTACAATCATATTCATTGATGAGATTGACAGTATCGCACCAAAACGTGGTGAGGTCACAGGTGAGGTCGAACGCCGGGTAGTGGCACAGTTGCTCAGCCTGATGGATGGGTTGAAGAGCAGGGGCGAGGTAATTGTAATTGCGGCTACAAACCGGCCAAATGCCATTGATGAGGCTCTGCGACGTGGCGGACGGTTCGACAGGGAGATCGAGATCGGTATCCCTGACATGAACGGCAGACTGGAGATATTACAGGTACACACCAGGGGCATGCCCCTATCCCCTGAACTTATTGATGAAGGTAACGATGCAGGCAAACTGAAAAGGATTGCGGAGCGTACACATGGGTTTGTGGGTGCCGACATGTCATCACTTTGTAAAGAAGCGGCCATGCACGCACTGCGAAGGTTCCTTCCTGAGATCAATATGGATGAGGAGATCCCTGCCGAAGTCATAGAAAAATTGGAAGTTACTAACAAGGATTTCGATGAGGCGTTTAAGAATATCGAACCCTCTGCATTGAGGGAAGTGTTCTTTGAGATACCCCAGGTGCGGTGGACCGACATCGGTGGACTGGATGCCATCAAACAGGAATTGATAGAGGCAGTGGAATGGCCGCTTAAGTACCCTGAAGCTTTCGAGGCCATCAACACAAAACCACCCAAAGGTATACTGCTTTTCGGGCCTCCGGGTACAGGCAAGACCATGCTCGCCAAGGCAGTAGCCAACGAGAGTGAGGCTAACTTCATCAGCATCAAGGGACCCGAGATGTTGAGTAAGTACGTTGGTGAGAGTGAGAAAGCCGTACGTGAGACTTTCAGGAAGGCTAAACAGGCCAGTCCGGCGATCATATTCTTTGACGAAGTGGACAGCATTGCACCTATCAGGGGAACAAGTTCCGACAGCCATGTCACTGAACGGGTCATCAGCCAGATATTGACTGAAATGGACGGCATGGAGGAACTTAAGGATGTACTGGTAATAGCAGCTACCAACAGGCCTGATATGGTGGATTCGGCATTGCTCAGACCTGGAAGACTGGACCGGTTGATCTATGTAACGCCGCCTTGTGTTGATGCCAGGAAGACCATCTTTGAGATACACCTGGATAGCAAACCGCTGGATGACAAAGTGGACCTGACCGAACTGGCCAGGATGACAGACGGATATGTGGGTTCTGATATCGAGGCCATTTGCCGGGAAGCATCTATTATGGCACTCCGGGAGAAGATCACGCCCGGTATGGACAGGGAAGATGCTAAAAAGATCAAGGATTCCATTGTCATCACAATGGACAATTTCGATAGTGCCATGACCCGGGTTAAGCCCACTACGTCCAGTGGTAAACTCCAGGATTATGAAAAGCTTGCCATTGAATTCGCCAGATATGCTACTGTAGGTTCAAAGGATGAAACTGAGGAAAAATACAAGATATATGCATGAAAATAAATTACGAAGGTGATTGATAATGCGGAATAGACGAAGAAAGGATTTATTTGAGGATATTTTCGGAGATATGGATGACATGATAAGAAGTATGTTCGAATCCAGGATTGATACTGAAGAGATGGGTGAGCCCCTTGTATGGGGTTATTCCATGACCCAGCACGGGAATGAACCACCTGAGATCAGGGAGTTCGGTAATGTAAGCTTGAGGGATGAAATGTTCTCCGGGCTTGGGTTGGAGCACCAGGGTGGTACTGCACATGTGGAACCAGGTGTGCGCAAGCCTCTTGTTGATATCATGGAAGCTGAGGATAGCTTGCATGTGATTGTGGAAATGCCTGGTATTACCAAGGAGGATGTTAGCCTTGAGATTTCCGGGACTGTGCTGAACATTAAGGCAAAGAATGGGGATAGGAAGTATTCCGAACGTGTGGAACTGCCTGCCAGGGTGCTGGCTGATTCGGCAAAGGCCACTTATAAGAATGGAGTGCTGGAAGTGGTGTTCAAGTACGACAGGTCTGATAAAAAATCGATTAAGGTCGATTAGGCATCGCTATTGGATTTATGCCGGTTGAGTGTGTTTTTACCGGCGTTGTTTTCTTTTTTATTCTCTTTGGTATTTTGTTTGATTATCTTTTTTTCTTGTGCTTCAAAGCACTCCGTCGCACTACTCATGAATGAATTCGAAGGCATTTGTGGAATTGACAGTGAGTTCGCTTTTAATAGTTGTATAACGCTATTAGTTCCCTCTAATATACCATTATTAATTCTTGGATCGAAATAATTTAATATTCCATTCCAATGAGCTTTAATGGTCTTTGCAACCTCAATCATCGGTTTTAATCTGCTATGCATAGCCCAAAAATACCACTTTTTAAGATAATCTTCAGCAAGAAGGCGTTCATTGATACTCCAGAATTCCTGAAGACTTAACTTCAGGTTGTAAGCCCTGACAGTCTTCAAATTCATATCTTTGAAGCTACCTAATGTCTCTTTTTGCATTTTGGTTAAGTTATCCGGATTTTTTAGCCAG
>Ga0255424_1186_pt1 | contig 13549 bp, 17 predicted proteins | sample ANMaggSeSYBR02F3_FD_182670 | JGI IMG/M metagenome (GOLD analysis project Ga0255424, IMG submission 182670) | Sediment cell enrichment communities from methane seep in Santa Monica Basin, California, United Staets - ANME aggregate JGI... | ecosystem: Environmental > Aquatic > Marine > Cold seeps >... | reverse complement strand
GGGCTTTGTTGGCGTATTTGGCTGTAGAAGAGACAGGACATAAAGCAACAGATGTTGCGAGAGTTTTAGGGATTAAGAGGGTGAGCGTTCATCATGCAGTTAAAAAAGGAAAAAAAGTCCTTGAAAATTTACCATCACCGTTATAAAGGATAATAAACTAACAAAACTGCCAGCGTCCCCCCTTACGTCCCCACAGTACGCCTGTGGTAAAATAGCCGCTACTATATGGAAAGATTTGCAATTGATGCGTCAGCACCTTGAGATAAAAGATATTTTTATTGCAAGTATTGCTATTAACAATGGCGTGTGGTTGCGAACTTTCAACAAGAAACATTTTCAAAGAATAAAAAAGCTGAAAATTTGGGAATCGTAGTGAATAGACTAACAAAACTACCAGCGTCCTCCGCCTGCACCTTGGAATATCTTTCATAAGGCCAGAAGGTAACAACGCCCCCCTGAACTCATGAGCCGAAAATGTATCAAAAACTAATAAACTAACAACGTCCCTACAGTCCCACAGTCGTCCCTAAACCTAAAACCCACAACATAATAAGACTTGCAACATAACGTCCCCACCCATTCACATGTCATCCATCTTGACAACAACTCTTTATCGGTTTAAAAGGTTTATTTCCTAAATAAAGAGAGGATTCAGATGAACTCATTTCTGGAATATAAAACACCTCTGAAATACAAAACGCTTGATGCTTTAAACAAAAAAGATAATGATTATAAGTTGTTAAGTTACTTTTTGCTATGTAACTGAAGGGGCGGAGCTGGGTAGAGTATTGAAAAAGAGAGTTTTTTCAAACAGTTATTATTTAAGCAGAAGGGAAGGGGAATGCTTTTGAAAAAGCAGGGGCTTTTTGGTGAATAACCTTACAAACCTGCCAGCGTCCCCACCCATGTATGAAGACCTGACCCCCTATGTCTTTATTTATTTTCCAACCCTTTGCTTAAAACAAGTTAACAAGTAACCAGCGTCCCCTGGGAAAAAGCTTGAAAGAAAAATCTCAAAGATTGAAAAAAAGATAAAAGTGTGAAGAATGAAGACCTGACCCCTATATTTTTCTATAGGAATAGGAGGAAATAATCATGAAACCTATAAAGGCAGAGAAATGTTATATTTCTGACAAATTGCTACCATTGCATATCCTTTTAACCGAGGAAGACGGGGTAATAGTCATTAGGTGTCTGGACTTCAGTATCTCAAGCCATGGAGATACTATTAAAGAGGCAAGAGAATCTATTAAAAGTACATTAATGGATTATTTGAAACATGCTATTGAAAATAACAGCTTGGACAATCTGTTTGATCCCGATCTGAAAGAGTATTGGGATATGTATCAGAGGTTAGAAATTGAGACTGAAAAAGATATCTTCCAAGCACATTTTGATAAGATTAAGGGCGAGATTCTAACCAAAGGATTAACCTATGCTTAAGCTAATGGAGTTGAGAAAGGTAATTAAAATCCTATCAGATTATGATATACAATTTGATTACGCAAGCGGAGGTAAACATACTGGAAAATTTTATAAAGGTGGCAAATCGTTTCCGGTTAAATGTCATGGTAGGAAAACAGAAATGTTAACTTATGCCTTAAAGGGACTTATTAAAAAGTTCAACCTTCCGAAAGACACTTTTGACGGGTAAAACTTGAACGAGCTAAACAAAACTTTACGTAATTTGTGTAATCAGTGTCGAAAATTTTGTTCTCAAGCAGTAGGGAAGGGGAATGCAGTTGAAAAGCAGGGGCATTCTTTATGAATAAACTAACAAAACTACCAGCGTCCCCCCTTATTACGTTATAAAGGATAATAAACTAACAAAACTACCAGCGTCCCCCCTTAGTAGTAATACTTACAATAATAATCAAGTTCTTTTCGACATATTTTGTTGATTTATAAGAATTTTATCTGTTTATGCGTAGGCTCTATAGCGTCCCCTCCTATAGGATGACAATAAGAAGGATGTTGCTGTAAAGATAGTAGATATGGAAATATGAAACAACGTCCCCCATTACGTCCCCCATTATTCCCCGTTCCCCATTATTCCCATTATTCTGGAGGTTAAAAATGTTAGCAAAGAGATTAAAAGCAAGAATTAGAGAGGATAAAACGCTCATTCTTCATGTTTCCGATATGCCCCAGGGGGAAGTAGAGATCATCATTATAAAAAAAGAAGAGCGGTCTGTTCCGATTGATGAGTTTTTATCACAAGCGCCCCGGCACAGGGTGGGGAAAATTCTGAGTACGCTCCGAAGAGAGGATATCTATACCGATGCCAGATAAAATCTTTCTTGACACAAATATCCTTGTTTATTTAGCCAATGAGGATTCGCCTTTTCATCTTAGATCTGCGGAAAAGTTTAAGGAGGTAGCAGGTAAAAGTGAATTATGGATTTCAAGGCAGGTATTGCGGGAGTATGCGGTTGTTATGACCAGACCCGGAATTGTAGAAAAGCCCTTATCTTCCAAAGAGGTTGCTTCAGACATAGAAAAGTGGGAAAGTATCTTTCAAATAGCAGATGAAACTGAGGAAGTTACAGGAATTCTTGTGGAATTAATTAAAGCACATGATATTAAAGGAAAAAAGATTCATGATGCAAATATCGTTGCAGCGATGATGGCCAACTCGATTCAAACCTTATTTACTTTAAATGTCGATGACTTTAAGAAATTCAAGAAGATACAATTGATTGCCATCTAAATATACAGAGCGCAAGGAGCAGAGAACAAAGAGCTATGAAGCAGGGGGCAAGAGTCAGAAGTCAGGGGACAGCAAAGGATAGAACTTGTTGATTTTTATAGCTGGATGCATTTTTAGGAATGACGCGTCCGAGTCTCACATTTCCTTATTGTAATAATCAAGGTTTGACCCCAGATTGTTGCTGCCTGACACTGCGGCCCAATACAGAGCGACCGGTAACAATAACTCAAGGAACAAATAAATTGAGCATACCGGAAAAGATCGGAGCCGACTTAAAAAAGGTAATGGAAAAAAGTTGCAAAACCTCTCCTTTATTCTGGGACGGAAAGACAGCGGAAAGGGTTGTTGAAGTTATGAAAAAAATGTTTGGTTCTCCTTTTAAATCTTAAAAAACGAAGGCGGTATTTACGTGAAAGCAGATTCTGAAAATATTAAACCTGTTCGTTCCAAAGATAAATTTCTTGTCTTTGGCTCGCCTGCCATAGAAGATGCGGAAATAAATGAAGTTGTGGCCAGCATGAAATCCGGCTGGCTTGGCACAGGCCCTAAAGTGGCCAGGTTTGAGCAAGATTTTGCGGAATATAAAGGTATAAAAAATAGCGTAGCGGTCAATTCATGCACTGCTGCTCTTCACCTAAGTCTAATTGCATCAGGGCTTAAGCCAGGCGATGAGGTTATTGCCACACCAATGACCTTCTGCGCCACGGTTAATGCTATCATTCATGCGGGGGCTACACCGGTGCTTGCTGATGTTGATCCTGTAACAATGAATATTGATCCAACTGAAGTTGAAAAAAAGATCACATCAAAGACCAGGGCAATCCTGCCGGTGCATTTTGCCGGACGTTCCTGCGATATGGATGCGCTCTGCTCAATTGCCGAATCGCACAATCTGAAGATCATAGAAGACTGCGCTCATGCCATAGAGACAGAATATAAGGGGCGCAAGGCAGGGACATTCGGGGATTTCGGATGTTTTTCATTTTATGTGACTAAGAATGTGGTTACAGGTGAGGGGGGTATGGCGATTGCGAAGAAAGAAGAAGATGCGGCGCGCATAAAGATGCTGGCCCTTCACGGCATGACGAAAGATGCCTGGAAGCGGTTTTCTGATGACGGGTACAAGCATTATTTTGTTGCCGAATGCGGTTTTAAATATAATATGATGGACTTGCAGGCGGCCATTGGAATTCATCAGCTTAAAAGGGTGGACAGGAATTGGGAACGAAGAAAAAATATCTGGAAGAAATACAATGAAGCTTTTCAAGATCTCCCCTGTATAACTCCTTCAGAACCGGAGCCTAATACCAGACATGCCTACCACCTTTATACTGCATTAATTGAGATTGAGAAACTTGGTAAGAGCAGGGATTGGGTTTTGAATGCCCTTACTGCCGAAAATATTGGTATTGGTGTTCATTATTTGCCGGTTCATTTGCATCCGTTTTACCGCAAGACTTTCGGGTGGAAAGAAGGAGATTTTCCAAATGCCGAATGGATTGGCGAACGGACACTTTCCTTGCCGTTGTCAGCGGCATTGAATGAAAAAGATGTTGAGGATGTTATCGAAGCTTTTAAAAAGGTTGCTACTGAAAACCGATAGAATAACATTCCAGTAAAATCTTACATGACCAGATTTCTAAAGGAACATTACAATGGAACGTATCCCGCTTAATTTTTCTTTCAAAGGCAATCGTAACTATGTACACGGCTCGGATATCTATTCCTCCATCCTAAAACAAATGAATATTCAATACTATGGCAAGACATTAGGCTCTATAAGGCTTTCTATTCATACGTTGGCATTTAAAGACTGTGATCTCATATGGATAGGATCCGGAAAATTGATGGACAAACCAGATCGAGCGGTGGCAGATTTCATGATTGGCCTGGATAAAGTCAAAGTAGCTGGATGGTTAATTGAGATCGACCGTCCAATCACATCTCGATATGACTACAACGAGACACGAATTGAAGCGCTATGTAAAGTCAGAGATCAAACGATCACGATTGCTGGAAAAACGGGCTATTCGCCAATTGAGGTAGCCGTCTCAATGACAAAACAATTACACAACGCACTTTTCCCTACTAAGGACGCCATGTGGATATTTACTCGGCTTGAGCTTGTTCGCGCTCTGCAGAATAGTGATTCTTCAGATCTTGCTATAAAACATAAGCATAATTTCAACAATCGTCTTACCAAGTCAGAAATCTTCTCTCACGAAAGTCCTATCGGCCATATTTACTTCTCTTTGGTGAAACTATGATCGGTATAGAACAAATTGCCAGTTACGTTCCCAGCCAGCGTGATTCCAATTTCGAAAAGAAACAGCAGTTTGGGATTGATGATGATTTCATCAAGAAGAAAATTGGTGTTCACACCGTGTCTCGAAAACTAGCTAATGAAGAGACATCGGATATGTGTGTACGAGCCTTTGAGTCCTTGCGAGACAAGTCAGGTATAAGTGCTGATGAAATGGATTGCATAGTTGTTTGTACTCAGAACCCCGATGGCTATGGCTTGCCCCACACTTCTGCAATTGTACAGAGTAAGATTGGCGGGAGAGAAGACTGCGCGGTATTTGATATCTCGCTCGGCTGTTCAGGGTACATTTACTCCTTATGTATAGTTCAGTCATTCATGGCCGCCAACGGTATGAGCAAGGGAGTGCTGTTCACTGCGGATCCATATTCCAAGATCATTGATCCAGATGATAAAAATACATCGCTTTTGTTTGGTGATGCAGCCACAATTACTCTTCTTGGTAACAACCCGATATTTATGGCCGGTCATTTTGCTTTTGGAACACGAGGTAGCGAATATGCAGCAATACAACGTGTCGGTGATCATCTGAAGATGAATGGCAGAGCGGTCTTCAATTTTTCTGCTACAATGGTACCTCAACAGATCAAGCAGGTTCTCAAAATGTCAAATAATAACATCGAAGATATTGATCTTTTCTTGCTTCATCAAGCGAGCAAGTATCTTCTTGATATCATACAACAACGCCTTCTACTTAATTCAAAGAAGGTACCAACCAACCTTGCGACCCAAGGAAATACGATTTCTTCTTCGATCCCGCTATTACTGGAAGGCTATTTGACTAAGGATAATTGTAAGAAAATACTAATCAGTGGTTTCGGAGTTGGACTGTCGCTCGCAAGTGCAATTTTAGAAAGAACATAAGATTAAAAAAACATTTTGGAGGTTGAGATGGAAGTAAGTAAATCGGACATTATTCAAATAATCAAGGATGCTGGCATAGTTGGAGATATTGATGCGATTGAAAATGACACACTATTATGGGACGGTTATTTGGATTCGTTGGATATGGCCAATATGTTGCTCATAATGGAAGAGAAATACAGCATAAAGATTCCAGACGAAGATGTAGATAAATTGGAAAGCATCAATGCAATAGCAGAATATCTTTCTATTCAGTAAAACAGTAAGGCAGATATATGTGTGGCACGGCTGCGAGACTGAAATTTGTCACAGGAATTCTCTGAAAAAACGTTTATCAACAAACATCAAAATTACTTGAAGGAAGTACCTCATGAAATTGTTAATCAAACGTACTATTATGGAACTCTATTTATTTCTCATTAGATATCTTCCTGGTCATATTGGAATAAGGCTTCGCAGGTGCTATTATTCCAAAAAACTGCGACGATGTGGTAAGGACATTGTTGTTTGCACAAATGTTCACATGGCTGGACATTCAATGATTGAAATAGGAGACAATGTAAAAATAAGGGAGAATGCAATTATTTGCACAGGCAAACCGCGCGACCCTAAAGAGGACAAAAGGGATATGATAGAAATTACTTCCTATGCTAACGATGAAAAGGGACTAATTTCAATTGGAGATAATTCTCGGATCGCATTTGGTGCGATAATCCTAGGTTACGGGGGTGTTAAGATTGGTAAGAATTGTGGTGTGGGCCCAGGAGCTAAAATATATTCTGAGTCTTTCCATTACAAGGGCAGAAACCCACAAATAATGTACAAATACTCGGCAGGCGCACCTGAGGAACAACAATGTAATGTCCAGGGGCTTGTGGAATTTAAAGATGGCGCTGGTGTTGCTTCAAATGTTGTTGTATTGCCGGGTGCCACTATTGGGAGGGATTCTTGGGTAGGACCGAATAGCGTTGTAAGAGTGAAGGCGAAAATTCCAGATTATACAATAGTGAAAGGAGACCCGATTCGTGTTGTATTTAAACGAAAATATCAAGCTTAATGGTAGGTACCACTAAATTAACGAATCAATGGTAATCATGACGAATACGGCTTATTATAAAGAATACGGTATTACCAATCCTGCTTACATGGTGATGCGGATTGGTGGTAAATTCATAGAAAAATATTCAGCCAAATATATGACTGGTAAGCTTATTGATATCGGGTGTGGTGAAAAAAAGAAAAGACCACTTATTGGTAAATATGTTGAGAGTTATACGGGGCTGGATCATGAAGGAAGCTTACATGATAAAACAAACATAGACATGTTCGGCACTGCTTACAATATTCCGGTTGAAAATGAATATTTTGATTGTGTGCTTTGTACTGCAGTACTAGAGCACTTGGAGGAACCACAAAAAGCATTATATGAGGCATGCCGAATTTTGAAAAGAGGCGGCCATGCTATTTATACAGTACCTTTATTTTGGCATCTTCACGAAGAGCCCCGTGATTTTTATCGCTATACTAAATATGGATTACGGTATCTTTTTGAACAAGCTAATTTTGAAATAGTTGAGCTGAAGCCTCTGTCTGGTTTTTGGATCACCTTTGGTAGTGAGTTTAATTACTACATATCGAGACTGGCACATGGGCCATTGCGATATCTCGTAAAAGTCGTGATTGCTATGAACAACATAGCGTTCTTTGCGCTGGATAGGTTGGACAGAAGAATTAACAAGGGAACTGAAAAATGGACTTGGGCGTATATGGTAGTGGCGAGGAAATCCTGAGTGAATCTTAAACAACAAGCTATCTCCGGCGTCAAATGGAGTGGCGTTTCCATGGGAGTAGTTACCACCCTCCAGTTTGTGACTCTGGCAGTTCTGGCAAGGCTCCTTTCCCCTTCTGATTTTGGTGTAATGGGAATGATTATGGTGGTTATCGGCTTTGCCCAGGCTTTTGCGGATATGGGCTTGAGCAACGCGATAATCCAGAGACAGGGTGTTGAAGAAGATCATCTCTCCAGCTTTTTCTGGATAAATGTGTTTACCGGAATTGTACTCTTTACTTGTATATTATTATGTAGACCCATTGCAGTTCTCTATTTTAAACAACCCGCCTTGTCTGATTATTTAATATTTGCCGCCTTTATATTTTTGATTACGCCCGTTGGCCAAATTTTTACTACCCTGTTAAGAAAAGAATTGAAGTTTAAAGCGTTATCGAAAATAGAGATTGCAGGCATGGTTGTGTACTCGGTAACAACAATAGGCATGGCATTGGCAGGGTTTGGAGTTTTGAGCTTGATCTTCGGTCAGCTTATCCGGAGTTTATTTACTGTGATTATCCTCTTTATTATTTTTCGAAAAATATGGTTGCCGCGACTTCATTTTAGCATTACAGAAATCAAAAGCTATCTTAGTTTTGGCGCCTTTCAAATGGGTGAAAGGGCCGTTAATTATCTGAGCGCAAATATTGATTACATTGTCATCGGTCGTTTTTTAGGGCCAGCAGCCTTGGGATTCTACACCCTGGCATATCAAATAGTGATATTCCCATTAACCAAAATCAATCCTATTATTACAAGAGTAGCATTCCCTGCTTTTTCAAAAATTCAGCATGATAACTCCAGAATGAGAAGAGGATATTGTAAGGTTCTTAACTATATTTCCATGTTATCCTTTCCTATGTTGGCTGGTATGATTGTCGTTGCCCCAGAGTTTGTCACATTGATCTATGGTGCAAAGTGGGAACCGTCTATAATAGTCCTTCAAATATTTTGTCTGGTTGGCGCTTTCAAATCACTGGGGAATCCCATTGGTTCCGTGCTTTTGGCAAAAGGAAGGGCTGATATTGGATTTTACTGGAATATATTTACAATGGTTATAACATCACTATCGGTGATTATCGGAAAAACTTGGGGCATCGTTGGAGTTGCTATTGCCATACTCATTCTGCGCGTTCCCTGCTTCTTTATTATCCAACCCATTGTAAATAGACTAATAGATCTCAGGTTCAGCCAATATTTCGAGGCCATACAATCCCCTCTTGTTTGTTCAGTTATCATGTTTGCTGGAATAATCTCGATAAAAATGATTCTGGGCAATATTAATATAGTTCCGCTATTTGTAATGACCGTTGTTTCCGGAATAATTATATATACTGTCAGTTATTATATTAAGGATAGAGCTCTCTTTCTGGAATTGAAATCGATATTAAAAGGAAGTTAGAATGCCAGGTTTGATAGGTTTTACTGATAAACATCATAAATATAATGGCAAGATGTTATTGAATATGAGGAGTTATTTAAAACATTTTGATAACTATGTTGATGAGGATCTGTATTCTGATAAGAACATTTATGCATCACGGACCCACTTGGGCGTAATAAAGCAAGGTAGCCAGCCGTGCATTTTAAACAATCGGTTTTTTTCATGGTTGGAAGGGGAATTTTATAATCAGGAAGAATTAAAAACAAAATACTGTATAACTTCAGCAAATGATAATGAACTTTTTACAAATATTTACAGCAAAACAATGTCATTCGATTTTTTACGGGATATAGACGGTTATTATGCGGCAGCACTCTACGATAAAAAAGATGGCATGGTTTATTTGATAACAGATAGGTATGGATTTAAACCATTATACTGGGGGATTATAAATGATAATCTGATATGGTCATCTGAACTTAAAGGGTTTTTAGAACATAAAGATTTCAAAATCAGTATCGACGACAAAGCGGTTGAGCAATTCTTTGATATTGGCTATTTGCTTGAAGATCGCACATGGCTTGAAGGCGTTGAATCGGTGCCGCCTGCTTCGGTGTTAAGTTTTAATATAAAAGAATCTAAAGTTGAAGTTAATTATTACTGGTCATGGAGCGAGATTAAGCCAATAAATGGCTCTATTGATGAGAGAGAAATAGCTGAAGAATTGGGAAGATTGTTTAAAGAGTCTGTGCGCAAGCGTGTAAATAAGAATGAAAGGATTGGGATTACACTTAGCGGCGGGCTTGATTCACGCGCAATTCTGGCTGCTATCCCTGAAGATTATAAGCCATTGCATACCTTTACTTTTGGCCAAAAAGGTTGTGATGATATCAAAATTGTCAGCAAGGTATCAAAAGTAAAAGGGGCAGAACATCATGCGTTGATATTAAGTTCTGATAACTGGTTAATGCCAAGGATTAGCGGAGTGTGGAAGTCAGATGGCTCCTTTAGCCTATTGCATATGCATGGCATGGAATTTTATGATGAGTACAAATCATATATTGATTTTAATTTAAATGGATTTTTGGGTGATGCGATTCTCGGAGGATCTTATATTTCTAAAAATCAGTCCGTAGAATACAAAGTCAGAAACAGGGGCAGACGTTTCATAAATCAAGCTTTGATATTGGGAGAATCATGGTTGATGCATCGCAGGCCGTTTTTTGATAATGATCTTGTATGTCTTATGCTTAGTGTTCCTGAAATCCTCAGACAAGATTCATATATTTATAACAAAACGCTTTTAAGCACATTTCCTGAATACTATAGTAATATTCCGTGGCAGAATACTGGCTGTCCCATAAGTTATCCTGACAAACTTGTAAAGTTAATAACGTTCAAAAATCGGGTTGTAAACAAACTGAAACGTGAATCCCAGCGATTCGGATTTAATTTTAGGGTCCTGAATAACTATACCGATTATCCCGCATGGATAAGACAAGAGCCTGCCATATCTTTTTTTGAAAAATTACTTTTGAACAAAGATGCTCTTTACCCTGAATTTATAGACAGAAATAAGGTTCATGATTATATAAGAGATCACATGGAGCGGAGGAGTAATTACCATAATGAACTTTGTTTGGCTTTGACCTTTGAATTGTGGCTTCAGCAGGTTTTTGAAGAAAGATATCGTGAGTAAATATTGTGTAATGCATTTTGAGCCTATGTATTTGAAATAAAAGATATAATATGGAGTGGACGCGTTTCATAAGGATGTAAGATGCACGAAATAAACAACCTGCACAGAATCAAACAAAAACTATCCGTTTCCGGCTACCATCTTATGCCTTTTTATTCTGAACAATGGAAGGCATATCTGATGGAGACCTCGGAATATTATATTGAGATGTATCGGGAACTGCAAAAAGTTCCTGAAAACTGGAAGATGACGGCGAAAGAGAGTCGTTTCTGGATGGCGGCGGTTGACTGCATGATGTCAAACCTGAAGCAGACCCTTTTTACAGGCGGAAATAAGGCGGTAATATAAGACATTCTCTCATTCGTTCCAAGGAGGATTGGAAATATTTGAATTTTAGTTCGGTAATATGCATACAGGATCAGAATAAAATATGAGTATTGTGCTTGACAGTAAAGACTCCTTCAAATGGCATTATGATCGTGGAGATGGGCGCTACAAACACTGCTGGAATAAACCTTACGCCGGCTTTGTGCCTGAATACAAAGGGTCAATAGGTAAATGTTCTTGTAATATCACACAGGATATTGCACAAAATATCTTAAACAAAGGAATTCCTTTTTTCTTTGTAAAAAAGAGCGGCAGGGAATATCCAAGGTATATTTATTGCGTGTATGGCGGTGTCATTTATGAAGCAGTTCCGACAGTTCCGGGAATTTCGTATCATGGTTATCCCTGGCGTGGAGATCTTAAGGGAAGAACGAAAATTCCGCATTCAATTATGAAAAAATTGAGAAAAATAGCAGAGGAAGACGGATTTTTGCAGGAGTTCGACAAATGGAAAAAAACATACGGAAAGTGATCGGTCACTCAAATGGTCTGCAATTTGAGTTTGAAATAAGCGGGCGGGAGGAGCGCAAATGGCTTGCTTGGGGAAAGGGAATTTTACGGATCAAAGGAGAGCCTTTATGGGTGACTGAAGCCGGAAATGGAGGCGATCAGTCTATTGAATGGAGCTGGCTGGATTTATTGGAATTTTTGGCCGACTTCTGGCCGTGGTTGATGCTTGAAGAGATCTATCCGATTTCTGTTAATCCGTTAGACGTTACCAGGCTGGAAGAAGCGGCTGAGAGGCGCTGGGAAGAATTGAGCGATGAAATAGTGGATGCCGAAGATGAAGAGCTTGTTTTATTTCGGCATCGACATGATCTGGCCATGGCAATGAAGGGGATTTACTTGCCGACAATTCTTTTGTTGCGTCAGGGTCGGTTGTTTCAGGTCGGTATTCCGGAATGGAATCAGGCCATGTTGTTGCCGTTTTTGGATGTAAATACCGTTCTTGAGGAGGTTGGCAACTTCATTGCCTCCATAGTGCTGGAAAGTGACATTCCGCGAGCCATGGAAGCTGTTTTTCTCTGGGAACAGAGAGAATCTCGAATGCAACAACAGGGGTTGAGACTTAGGAGTGGATTGAATACCGAGGATATTGCCCAAATCCAGGCGGAAGAAGAACCCGCATTTTTTTGGGAATACTCCAGTGAAACAGGGCAGGATGACAGCGAACTGCTGGCCGCTGCCAGGATGACTCCCGGAGAGTTGGGGGTAGATGGAAAACGAGAAATCATCGAAGCTGTTCGATCTCTTCCCAGTGTTGATACTCCTGATTTGGATGCGTTGGCTGAAGTGGCTATTCTAATAGAATTGGATACTGACAGCCGTCCCTTTGAACAGGGATATGTCTTGGCGAGTTGGTTGCGTGGGCGACTTGATATGAAAAGAGATGCTGTTGCAAACCCTGAAAAAATTTTAAATCTATGGGGTGTCGTTGTTCAGGATATGTCCTTAATTCATGCAGGGGAGAGTTTTGACGCTATTGCTGCATGGGGAAACAGGCATGGGCCTGCAGTATTAATCAATACTTCACCTGGTGCAATTGCCTTGCATGAACACAGGAGACGAACTTCTCTTGCCCATGAAATTTGTCATCTGTTGATTGATCGTAACGGAGCGCTTCCGCTAATCGAGGTACTCGGGGGCAGAACTCCTGAAATGGTGGAACAACGGGCAAGAGCCTTTGCTGCCGAGTTCTTGCTCCCTCGCAGTGTGGCAGCAGATCTTGTGCGAACTGAAAGTGATCTGGAAAAAACGGTTGCCGAACTTTCTGAAAAATACTGTCTCAGTCAGGAACTCGTGGCCTGGCAGATCACCAATTCTGAAATATATCACTTTTTGAATGCACAACAGCGAGGACGTATGGAGCGAATGAGAGGGGTTAGTATTAATTCGATTAATTCATGTCCACGATAACAGCCTGTAAATACAAGTTTTTACTTGTAAAAACCATGCCTATCCGGTTAGCACAGGTTGGCAATTTTGGGGTATGATCATGCGTATGTCAGATTGCCTTCTACGAAGGCGCTTAGGCACATACGAACCCTGCGGAGTCAGACGAGTCTGTGCTAACCGGATAGGCATGGTAAAAACAATCTGTATTAAAATGCGCAATTCAAACAACCTATACCGCATAAAACAAAAACTCTCCATTTCCGGCTATCATTTCATGCCTTATTTTCAAAAACCATAGATTCATAAAACTGTTTTATTATATCGAAAGTGACGTTTTATATTCTTGCCAGTCTGCCAATACTGGCCGTATGCATTAATGAATGTTCCGCATGACTTAAGCTTGAACCAAAATTCATATCATCCTTTCTTGTTGTATAGGAAATTATAAAATTAAGTTT
>Ga0255424_1168_pt1 | contig 13626 bp, 1 predicted proteins | sample ANMaggSeSYBR02F3_FD_182670 | JGI IMG/M metagenome (GOLD analysis project Ga0255424, IMG submission 182670) | Sediment cell enrichment communities from methane seep in Santa Monica Basin, California, United Staets - ANME aggregate JGI... | ecosystem: Environmental > Aquatic > Marine > Cold seeps >... | reverse complement strand
TTCAAGGATGGTAAATCCCTCCTTTTAAAGGACAGTGTCATTGAAAATTGCGTATGTGGAATAAACTATTATGGGCGTGCCATAGGAAATGCGACGATAGAGAGGAACATCATCAGGGATAATACTGGCAGTGGCTTGAGAATCCTTCTAACTTCTGGAAAAAATGCAGTCATAAATGACAACATGATAATAAACAGCACAGGCACTGGTAGCAATGGGATTTTATGCTCCATATTGAGTAATGGAGAAGTAACAATGGAGAATAACACCGTTAAAAATAGCGGAGATGATGGTATTTATCTTTCGGGTGCGGAAAATGTAGCACTCACTAATACCACCATTGATACCGCAGGTGATGATGGTTTATATGTCTATAATTGCCAAAACATGACGATTAATCCGCCATTCACCATCCAAAATGTTAGTGGTTATGGTATCTATACGTCTGAACATGCCCTGAATATTAATAATGCCACAATTAGCAACTGCGGTGATGATGCAATTTACTTCAAGGATGGTAAATCCCTCCTTTTAAAGGACAGTGTCATTGAAAATTGCGTATGTGGAATAAACTATTATGGGCGTGCCATAGGAAATGCGACGATAGAGAGGAACATCATCAGGGATAATACTGGCAGTGGCTTGAGAATCCTTCTAACTTCTGGAAAAAATGCAGTCATAAATGACAACATGATAATAAACAGCACAGGCACTGGTAGCAATGGGATTTTATGCTCCATATTGAGTAATGGAGAAGTAACAATGGAGAATAACACCGTTAAAAATAGCGGAGATGATGGTATTTATCTTTCGGGTGCGGAAAATGTAATTATTACCGATACCACTATCAATACTGCTGGTGGTTATGGGATATATACGCCTGGATGTGACCTTAGCATTACCAACGCTACCATTGGACACTGTGGAGACGATGCAATTTACTTCAAGGATGGTAAATCCCTCCTTTTAAAGGACAGCGTCATTGAAAATTGCGGAGGTGGAATAAACTATGATGGGCATGCCATAGGAAATGCGACGATAGAGGGGAACGTCATCAGGGATAATACTGGCAGTGGCTTGAGAATCCTTCTCACTTCTGGAAAAAATGCAGCCATAAATGACAACATGATAATAAACAACAGTGGGTATGGTATCAGCTTATACTCTTCTAACAGTAATCTGATTTTCCATAACAATCTCGTAAATAATAGTCCCAATGTTTACGATAGCAATTCTGCAAGTAATGACTGGTATCATCGAATTCTTCTTGAAGGGAACTATTGGTCTGACTACACTGGCGTTGATGATGGCAGTGGAACCGGGAAGCATGCCATAGCTGGCGATGGAATAGGTGACACCAACATACCGCATCCTGGTGCGAATTATGATCATTATCCGTTTGTGAATGTGAGTAGATGGTTAATTCAGCATGACATTGCCGTAATTAGTATAGATGCACCTGTTTTTGTAGAAGTTAATTCGACAATATTGATCAACTCAACAATATGGAATTTTGGATTAAACAACGAATCTAATATAACTATTGACTTCATAGTGGGTGGAGTAAGTCAGAGTAATACAACTATACCCTTTCTTACGAGTAGAAGTTACACAAATGTAAGTTTCCATTGGACTGCTCCAGGTGTCGCTGGAATGCATAATATAACGATATATGTTGAACCAGTGGTTAATGAGACAATAGTGTGGAATAACAAACAGAGCAAAATTATTACAATAGGCGATATATGGGTACCTGATACTTATCCAACAATTCAACAAGCTGTGAATAATGCAGCTGCTGGTGACATGATAATCGTACGAGATGGCACCTATACCGATAATGTGGACGTGAACAAGCGTTTGACAATTCGATCTGAAAATGAGTCTGTTTTAACAATCGTTCAGGCTGCAAATTCAAGTGATCACGTCTTTGAAGTGACTGCAGATTATGTGAACATCTCAGGGTTTACGGTAACCGGGACGGATAAGGCTGGAATTTATCTATACAACGTGGATCGCTGCAATATTTCTGACAATAACGCATCGGACAACGGCTACGGCATCTACCTGAATTTTTCGAGCAACTGCACGCTCACGAGCAACTCCGCGAACTCGAACTGTGGCAGCGGCTCCTACAAAAGAGACGGCTACAGCTACGGCATCTACCTGAATTTTTCGAGCAACTGCACGCTCACGAACAACACCGCAAACTCAAACAGTGGCACCGGCTTCTACAACTATGACGGCTACGGCTACGGCATCTACCTGAATTTTTCGAGCAACTGCACGCTCACGAGCAACACTGCGAACTCAAACAGTGGCATCGGCGGTTACGGTCACGACCCATATGAGAGTTTCGGTGGTGTTGGCGAGGGCTATGGCATCTTCCTGTATTCTTCGAGCAACTGTATGCTAACGAATAACACCGCGAACTCGAACAATGGCATCGGTGGCCGCGGCGAGAATGCCGACGATTGGAACGAGTGGGGCGGCGGCCCCGGCGGCGACGGCTACTGCAATGGCATCTTCCTGTACTCTTCGAGCAACTGCTTGCTCACAAATAACACCGCTAACTCGAACATGGGCAGCGGCGGCAACGGTGGTCGCGGCCAATACGGTGGCATCGGTGGCAAAGGGGGTGATGGCTACAGCAGCGGCATCTTCCTGTATTCTTTGAGCAACTGCACGCTCACGAACAACACCGCGTTTTCGAGCATTGGCAGAGGTGGCAACGGTGGCAACGGCATCCATGATGCCGATGGGGGCGACGGCGGTGACGGCTACGGCGATGGCATCTATCTTTCCTCTTCAAGTAACTGTACACTTATAAGCAATACCGCGAACTCGAACTATGGCAGTGGCGGCAGAGGTGGTAGTGGTGGTGTGGGCAGTGGTGCCAGCGATGGCAGCGATGGCTTCGGCTTCGGTGACGGCATCTTCCTGAATTCTTCGGGTAACAACCTCATCTACAACAACTGCTTCAACAACACAAACAATGCTTATGACGACGGCAGCAACATCTGGAATATCACAAAAACATCAGGAACTAATATCATCGGTGGACCTTATCTAGGTGGTAACTACTGGAGCGATTACACTGGCTGGGACACAAATGGAGATGGACTTGGGGACATAAAACTTCCTTACAACTCTTCTGGAAACATTATAACTGGTGGCGATTATCTACCTTTGGTTCAAATCCTAATAGTGCAATTTGAGATAAAGCTAGAGTCTGGCTGGAACCTGATATCTCTACCCTTGATGCCAGAAGACACCAGTATAACTTCATTGCTTTCTACAATCAACGACAATTACAGCATAGTCTGGGCCTATAATGCCAGCGACACATCTGATCACTGGAAGAAATACGATCCAAGTGTACCCTTCGGAAACGACCTGATATCTATGGAACCTGGCAAAGGCTACTGGATAATGATGACCTCAGATGATACACTTAATATCGGCGGGACTATGCCAGAACCCACGGATATTGAATTATGGAGTGGTTGGAACTTAATAGGGTACAATTCGCTAAATCCACAGACAATAACTGATGCCCTATCTTCAATTAATGGAAATTACAGTATCATTTGGGCATATAATGCAAGCGATTCGATTGACCACTGGAAGAAATATGATCCTAATACACCTTTCGGGAACGATCTGGCAAATATGGAACCTGGAAATGGGTACTGGATAATGATGACTACTGATGATATTTTAGAGATCTAATTCCAGTGTGGGATGCAAGATGAAAAATAAGCGCTGTGATAGTGTAAAGTATATTCTTGCAAAGAATGTAAGAAGTAGTGTGAATAGCATAATTCACTGCTGGATATTTATGCTGCTAACTGGCAGTTGTGAGACAACGGCGGGTGCGGCGGTTTTAAGAGTAGACGGCGGCGGGGGTTGTGTAAATCGACAGATGACGGTGTGGATATGATCCTACGAAAGTTATTGATGCTGGTGTTTCTTGCTGTTGTTGTGTGCGTCATGAGTGCAGGAGTAGGCGCGGCTGCTGTGATCACTGTTGATGACAGTGGCGGTGCGGATTTCACGAGTATACAGGCGGCGGTGGATGCGGCGGATGATGGGGATACGATTGAGGTGCGGAGCGGGACGTATGTCGAAAATGTGGATGTGGGAAAAAGGATTACGCTGAGAGGCGAGGGCGCGAGTGTGGTGACGGTGCAGGCAGCGAATTCAAATGATCACGTCTTTGATGTGACTGCCGATTGGGTAAACATTTCATGGGTTAAAGCGTATGGTGCAACTGCATCCGGGAAGGCCGGAATTTATGTTGGCGATGGCATAGCTCACTCCAATATCTCTAATAACGCCGCATCGAACAACTACTATGGCATCTATCTGGATCGTTCCAATAACAACATCCTTACAGAGAACACCCCATCGAAAAACTATATGCACGGCATCCGCCTGGCTTATTCGAGCAATAACACCCTTCTAAACAACATCGTTTCAAGCGATAACGGCTGTGCAATTCTGTTATATGCTTCTGTCGATAACAGGCTCATAAACAATGATGTCTCAAATAGCTTTCAGGGCATCTATATGTACACTTCCAGTAACGATAACTTGGTCAGTGGCAATACCGCTTCAGGCAATCAGCTGTGCGGTATATATTTAGAGGGTAACAATAATACGATCACAGGCAACATCGCTTCAAACAACGGTGATTTTGGAATCCTTTTGGAAAGTTCCGGCAACAACATACTCTACCACAACAACCTCATCGACAACGCTCGAAACACCTACGACCCCGGCACCAACCAGTGGGACTCCGGCTCTGAAGGCAACTACTACTCCGACTACACCGGCACCGACTCCAACAGCGACGGCATCGGCGACACCCCATACCCGATCCCGGGCGGCAGCAGTGTGGACAGGTATCCGCTCATGGCACCCCCTACTCCTCCACCTTCCGATTATGAAGGGAAATTGCTCAGACAAACAGGCGATTTAGAAGTCTATCTGATTGAAAATGACAAGAAGCGTCATTTCACTTCTCCCGAAGCCCTCGAATGGAACGGATACAGCTTCGATAATGTGATTGAAGTTTCACTAGATGTGATGAATTCATTTGAACCAGGTGCTGACATCACCATCACCCGGGCAATAATCAATAAATATAACGATCTTGGCGGTGAGGCCACCTTTGGAGAGCCAGCAGGCACAGGTGAACAATCAGGATATCCAGATAATGCAGGTGTGGTCTGCACTTATGTCAATTTCCAGAACGGCGCCATTGAATATTTCACGAATGGAGACCAGGCAGGCAATGTATATGCAATACTCAACCCATTCTTCGATAAATGGGCGTCCATGGGATATGGAAAAAGTGTACTTGGATATCCCATATGCAACATGTCGTATACTCAGACATCCAGCTTTGGAACACCATTTAAATATCAGAATTTTATAAATGGAACCGAAAGAGGAGCACTTGAATACAATCTTTCATCAGGAGAAGTATTCGAAATCCACGGTGCCATCTATGCCACATGGAGCGCCATGGATTATGCAAATAGCGTCCTGGGCCTGGTAACTAGCGATGAACGATATGCAACCCCATCATTCAAGGGTACCACAGGCAGGGTCAGCGATTTTGAGAACGGCCACCTACACTGGCACAGCAGTGGTGACCATTATATGGTTACTTATATGACATACGGTGAGCTGGATGAGCTCTATGTTTCTATGGGCGGGACAGCGAGCTGGCTTGGGTTCCCAGTGATGGATCAGGAAGATAGGGGTGGGTATGGATATTGTGAGTTTGAAGAAGGGTATATTGAGTGGGATGTTGTCAGCGGAGAGTACATAGCTAAAAAGTTTGGAATTACGGATGGTCTGGTTGCAGAATGGCATTTTGATGAAGGGTCTGGCAATATTTTAACAGATACATCAGGAAATGGAAATAATGGAACCATCTACGGTGCAACCTGGACTACAGATGGAAAGTTTGGCTCTGCTCTCCAATTCGATGGTGTGAATGATTATGTTGAAGTGCTAGATTCCCCAGAGTTGAGCGGCGGAACTGGAAAAAATATGACTGTTGAATTTTGGTTCAATTCAAACAAACAGAATGGGCATATTATCACAAAATGGAAAGATGTATCTTACGAAGATTGGGGCATGTCTATTGGAGCAGTCGGACCCGGCTTGTTCTTCTGGTATGAAAGTGGTGGTAATGACAGACGCTTTTATGGTGGAACCATCGAAGAAGGGGTCTGGCATCATGGTGCTTTTACTTTTAAAAGATCAACAGGATCAAATAATGCCAAGGTAACTCTCTATTTGGACGGGGAAGAACTTGATCTGATCAATTTTGATGGGGTAGCTCCAGACAAACTTTATGATATGCCTGATACAAGTGCTCCTGTTAGCATAGGTTACTCAGGAAAATATTACAATAGTGGCTTCTTTGATGGTAGGATTGATGAAATTAAGATATACAACAAAGTACTATCTGCAGATGAAATTAAAGCAGAATATGACAAATCATCAAATGATACATCACCCCCCTCTTCAATCCGTGATCTGTTATCAGATAGTGGTAGTTCATGGATTAACTGGACTTGGACAAATCCTTCTGATTCAGACTTTAATCACACAATGGTTTATCTAGACGGGAAATTTGTGAACAATACTAGTGATCTATATTTCAATTCTACGGATCTATTGCAAAGTACCTTACACACTATCGGCACTCGTACAGTAGATTTGAGCGGCAATGTAAACGAAACATGGGTGAATGATACAGCTATGACGACAGGCGAACTGTCCGGCGGTCTTAGTATCAAGATCTCAAAACCCTCCAGCTATTCGTTTTATCCAGTAGGAGAAACAGTTGAATTCAATGTAGCAGTTACAGACCAGATTGGAAATCCTGTCACCTCAGGTATATCAGCTTATGCGGATCTTTCTGGACCGAATAGCACTTCAAGACGTGTTATCCTGTCCGAAGATGCGGGCAACTTTGTTGGCGAATATACTGTTAAAGGAGACGATGCACGAGGTATCTGGACAGTCAACATAAATGCATTTAATGCAACCAGCAGCGGTCAGGCATCTCTTAAGCTGTTCTTTACCGGTGCCTATTTCATTCAGCCCTACACTGATTTGCGCTCATATCTTCTGGGCGAGACTGCAAACTTCACAGCTAAGGTCGTGAAACCTGTAGGCTCATCTCAACCTCTTACTGACAAGAACCTGAGTCTGAACATTTCAGTGTATCAATTCAACACCACAACACTGGTGTCAGGGCCGGTTGAGATGGTATTTGACGATACTACTGGGAAATTCCATGGTGATGTAAACACAGGTCTACTCGGATCCGGTTTATTTTCCGTTTTATTCAGCGGCAGAGATACCGATGGCAATATTGAGACCGAAAGTTTAACAATTGGTGTATCAGAAGACTTTAATATAATCGTTGGTACGGATAAGATGTACTATGACCGGAACGAGCTTGTTAATATTCATGGATCAATGGAATTTATTGACGGAACTCCTCTTTCGAATACCGATGTAAATCTCCAGATATTTCTTAAAGGTTTTATGAGGTCATACACTGCCACCACAAATGAAACGGGTGGATTCAATTACACGTTCCAGCCCTTCGCTACTGAGGCCGGAAATTATACAATAACATCTACAGCTGTAAATCTGGGACTTCAAAGGACGGCTGAAAATCACTTCACAATTCACGGGCTATATCTGGCTCTACCATCCGGAACATTGAACATGGTCGAGAATTCTACTAAGGACATCGAATTTATACTTTACAATCTTGGTGAAACTACACTGACTGGCATCACTGCAACAGTAAACGATCCTGATGTATCTGATAACGTCGATGCAACTATCGTAACCACAGTCCCGAATGAACTCCAGCCATCTGAAAGCGCATACATAATCCTGAATGTTAGTGCAGGTACACCAGTTCCGGAGAATGCAGCATTTTTCATCACTGTTTCAACCGACCAGATGTCAGACGAAACCAGTGAACTGGATGTCAATCTGTTCTCTCCAAACCCTGTTGTTGTCCTTGAACCTGATAACATTGCAGTCGGCCTGAATCAAAATCAAACAGCCCTCAAAACAGTTACCATCTCAAACACCGGATATGGAGTACTGCGTAATCTCACACTTACACAGCCAGGTTATAACTGGATGAGAATTACATCAAATACCACTATCGGGGATCTTAAACCCGGTGAGAACACGTCGTTTGATATTCACATTCACTCTTACAATGCAAGTCTTGGGACGTATAATGATACGGTCAGTATAACCAGTGATAACCATGAGAACGTGGTGGTTGATCTGAGCGTCTCCATCACTGATCAAACATATGGAAGTCTGTTGTTTTATGTTGAAAATGAACTCGGTCAAAACATCAGTGGAGCCAGCATCTCGCTGATAGACGATACATTATACCAGGAATATACAACAATTACCAATTCCACCGGATATGCATTGATGAATGAACTTCCAACTGGAAGGTACATATATGAGGTCAGCTCTTCCGGTGACAATACGTTATCTCAACTGAACTCGGTAGTAGTTGAACCAATGGAGCAATCCAGGAAAGTTAACGTTACCATGCAGCTCTCGTTCATCGATTTTGAATGGGATGTGATCCCCTCCACCATAGATGACTGGTACCAGATAGTTCTCAATATGACCTTTGAAACCGATGTTCCGGTTCCAATCATAGTAGCTTTCCCTCCATATCTTGAATATAATATGAATCCGGGAGACGTCCAGAGTGGAACATTAACTGTAGCTAATCTGGGTCTTGTTTCTCTCTTCGATGTGTCGATCACCCCTTACATCAATAATAATGTACAGTTCACTCCAATCGTTTCAAATATAGAAGAACTGAAAGCAAAGAGCAGCGTACAGATTCCCTATACTATAGAACTGGCACCCAGCGCCAGTTCATGTGATGGTTTCACTGGAAAAATCAATATAAAAGGGAAATATATACATTTCATCAATGGTAAAGGTGTAGCCAGTTATACAGGGACAACCGTTCCGCTGTTCGTCAAGACACCAACCTGCGAACCTCCTGAAATTGGTACTGGCACCATAATTGGTACTGTCACAGATGCCAGCGACGGAAGTCAGATAGATAACGCAAGGGTTGTTGCAGGTCGTTATTATATTGATACGGATAGCTCAGGCAGTTATACACTAAAAGGCGTCAAATCCAGAACATACACGATCACTGCATACAAGGATGGATACTATCCAATTTCAAAGACGGTAGTTGTGACTAAAGATACCACAGAAACCGTCAACTTCCAGTTAACACCGATCACAACTGGTCCGATAATAGGAATCGTCACAAATGCAATTGACGGCACTCCTATTGAAGGAGCACGTGTGGCAGCAGGTGGTCGTTCAGATGCTACTGATGACTCCGGCAGTTACACATTATCTGACATACTTACTGGCTCACACACTATTACAGCATCTAAAAGAGGATTCTACAAGAGTTCAACAACGGTGCTGGTAACAGAGGATAATACAGCAGTTGTTAACTTCCAGCTGACACCAATACCTGAAACAGTGTATGGATCCATCAGTGGAATGGTTTCTGACATAGATACCGATGAACCGCTTCCCTTTGCCCTGATAGTTACAAACGGTGGGTTTGACTTTACCGACGAATCAGGTCGTTATACTATTACTGGTGTGCCGGTAGGAAGTAATAGTGTGATAGCCTCGAAGGCATGGTATCATTCAGCTTCAAAAACCGTACAGGTCTATGAAGATTGTACAACAATAGTAAACTTTCAGCTAAAGAAGATTATTATACCGCCAGTCCCAATTCCAGATTGTGAATGCATTAGTGGAACACCTCCGGTTATCTGGGTATATAAAGGACATAGTTTCAAAAACATCATTCCCCCACCCACAACACCAAGTAAGATGTTAGTTGAAAATTGTAACGACGAAGGTACCATTGAGTTTAGCGATGCATATGCTGCCACCATTAGTCTTAATTCATTGTGGATACCTTCGCTTTCGGTAAATATTGGTACGATCTTATCTTCTGTCTACAATATTCCGGTGGGTGATATATGGCATAACGAGTTCATTCCAAAGCAAATCGATCCGAATGAAGAAACAATGCTTGATGTGGAGAATATGAGTAGATTTTTCTCAGATATGGAAAGTTTTGGCATCACACTCCCCATACCAGATATTTTTGGCGGCGCACTTGGATTTGTGTATGGACCGTATCCATACGATACATCTCGTAATTGCTTGAAGATCATCCCCCTTGGCGGTATGGAAATCAAAGAAGGGAGTGTCAATATAGTCTTCCCACCTTGGCCTCCCTGGCCCCCCTGGCCAGATGGTGATTCCGATGATGGTCTAGATCCAGTACCCCCTTGGAGACCACCTGTATTCACCGAAACAATACATGAGATCGTACAACTTTCAATCTCTCAGAACGCCACCATGGAGCGAGATGCTTTCTGGGCAGGCCTTGGTATTCGCAACCGGATGCCGGATACGAATATAGACAATGTAGGGGTCAGTTTGCACATATCAAATGAAAATGGGTCTGCAAACGATAAGTTCTTTATCAGAGCTCCACGCCTTGAAGACATCAGTGATATTGACGGATCTGGCACCATATCTCCGCTTCAGCTTGCGAAAGCCCAGTGGCTTATTATCCCTAAACCGGGTGCAGGTGGTGTGACCGGCCAGACGTATAACATCTCGGCAGATATCGCTTACAGCGTCGATGGTACTAATTTCTGGGTCACAACTGAAAATGTGGAGGTACTGGTCAACCCACAACCTCAACTGATCCTTGATTATTACCTTCCATCGGATGTGATTGGTAATAGCCCGTTCAAACTGGCAGTGATGGTAACCAACGATGGCTATGGCACAGCAAGAAACTTCTCAATAGAGACCGCCCAGCCAGTCATCTACAATCCATCAGGTCTCATGATCGACTTTGAGATCATTCGAAGCGCTCTTCAGGGGGAGGAAAGAAGCGACTCTTTGAAGATAAACTTTGGCGACCTGAGTCCGGGCGAGAGCAAACTTGCATGGTGGGAGATGGTTGTCAGCATGGACGGCACCTTTACCGAGTTCATAGGGGATTATACTCACAGTAGCGAGCTTGGCGGAATGGAGACTTCACTGATAAAGCAGCTTAACACGAATATAATCCACAGGGAGATAGAGACCGGAGATGTAAATTATAGCTTCCTCGTGACGCCGAAGGACGATGAAACACATTATCTGCTTCTTGACTCAAATAGTGGGGGCTCCACACCGGTATCGATTGCAAACTATACGATTGTCAGCGGTCCGACACTGGGTAATCCAAACCTGAATGTAAATATAGAGGATCTAACCGGGCAATGGGTGATTGTTTCAATTGAAGATCCGTATGACAATAAAGTGCCGATTTTGAAGGTTATTAGGGACAGTGATGGTTCAGAGATTCCTTTCTTTAACTACTGGATGCGAGATGGGAGAATACTTATAGTGGATCATTATGTTGAAGGATTTGATGGGAAATATTCAATACAATTCGATTATCCACTGATCCTGGATACAACATTTAGACCTAATCCAAATGGATACCAGTTTGCAAATTTCGGAAGTGATAATTATTCATGGGAGATCTTCCGCATAACATATGGCGCTGATGAGGTTGAAGTTGATGGACAACCCCTACCAAGAGCATTAAACTTCTCTGAAAAGTATTATAGACATGCTGGTAAGGGCGGCTCATGCTTCGGTATGTCCGCTAGCAGTTTGCTTTTATACCATAACAATCTTAAGAGCTGGGACTTGGCTGGACAAACTTCATCCATAAATCCCGGAATAAACCGTTCTCTTGATTCAGCCGATTCCTGTATAGGCGGTATTCCAATTCCACCCGATTTTAATGATAATGGTGTATGCGACCCTTCACCAAGAACTTGGGGGGTATTTTCGCAGTTTATGTCTACACCATCAGACTGGGTTGAATATTATCAACCACTACAATACAGTGCTACAAGTTTAGCCGATAGAGCAAAATTCAAAGGTCCAATTACTGTTTACAATGAACTTAAACTACGTATGGTATCTGGAAATTGGATCGAAGATCCGATGGTAATTGGTATTGAATGGAAAAAAACTGATGGTAATATAACAGGTCATGCAATTGTACCTTATAGAATAGAAGAGGCGCCAGACCACATGAGTGGTGAGGTTTTCATATACGATAGCGTATACCCAGACTCAGAACGTTCTATTCAATTTGATTTAGTAACTGGGACAGCTAGAGATAGTGATTGGACACTCAATAATTTATCTAATGTTGCGGCTGTTAGTCTTTCCGCTATTCAAAGTGAACCTCAAATACCAGAGGGTTTTGAGTCTGTCACGTCACATGGGCATTTACTTTATACAGACGCCATTGAAAGACATCTTGGATATTATGGTGGAGAATTTAAAGATGAGATTCCTAATACATCTCGTATTATACCTTATGGACAAATTAAAGGGGATCAAAATCCAGAAACATATTATATATCAAATCTCCAATTAAAACGTGAATTATATGGAATTGATGATGGTATTGCAATAGTATCTATCCTTCGACCAAATACTCTCATAGTAGCAGATGTACAGGTTTCACCGGGTTCGGTTGATGAATTACTGGTTCCATTGGATGGATCAAGCGTTGAATTTATTTCTGGTGGAGGAACCTCTTTACTCAGTCTTATGCTCGACAGAGAAAAAACTGATTTTGCACGTCTTGCATCTATAAATGTATCTGGAATAGAATCTGGAAGTGCGATTCAATTATTATTCTCAGACGATCTTGGCAAAGTGGGTGTAATAAATAATGGCTTACAGAACGGATATACTATATATCTCGAACAGATTGGATTAAATCATAGTTCATATCGTAGTCCAAAACCTGTTATTATCGAAGAAACTTCATCTGCATGGTTTATTCCATCAAATTGGAATGATATACCGAATAACCCGATAGTGGTCGAGCATGACATCGGAAATGATGGGACGATAGACTACACAGAAATACTTCCGTCACAAGATACAACACCACCTGCAGGTATAGCCAATCTGCAACACACAGCAGCTACCACATACCTCAACTGGACATGGACCGACCCCGCAGACCTCGACTTCAACCACACCGAAATCTACTTTAACGCTTTCTTCCAGACAAATGTCATCAAGGGAGTTCACCACTTCAACGCAACCGAACTCGATCCAGATACATCCTACGAGATCGGTACTCGCACAGTCGATACAAATGGAAACACAAACCTGACATGGGTCAACAATACCGCAACCACACTGCCACTACTAGACATTATCCCACCAGTCATAACAATAACCTCGCTTGTCAACAACATTACTTACAATATAGATTTGGTTAACCTGAACTACTCAGTAAACGAACCAACCACATGGCAGGGTTATTCGCCCGATGGGGCAGCTAATATCACACTCCAAGAAAACATAACTTTAACCAATCTCACTGACGGTCTACACACCCTGACAGTCTATGCAAACGACACCTCTGGAAACATGAATTTGAGCACG
>Ga0255424_1185_pt1 | contig 13627 bp, 12 predicted proteins | sample ANMaggSeSYBR02F3_FD_182670 | JGI IMG/M metagenome (GOLD analysis project Ga0255424, IMG submission 182670) | Sediment cell enrichment communities from methane seep in Santa Monica Basin, California, United Staets - ANME aggregate JGI... | ecosystem: Environmental > Aquatic > Marine > Cold seeps >... | reverse complement strand
AAGCAGTCGCTTGACCTCCATGAAGACCTCGTTGAAACGATTAACATAGCCCACCTGGTTCATCAGGGTTTTGTTGTCAAGATGCGCCAATGTTTCTTGCCCCTCGGCCGCTGTCAGAGCAAACGGTTTCTCGGTAAAGGTATGCAAATTATTATCAACAGCATTCTGTATGATTTCTGCGTGTGAATCACTCGGGGTGGAAATGACAACAAAATCAAGCGCCTCTTTGTTGATCATTTCCGGGTAGTCAGAATAAATTCGAATACCCGTATATTTTTTTAGGGTGTTCAACATGGTACTTGACCGATCACATACCGCGGTAATTTCTACTAAAGGATGAGTGTTGAGAATCGAAAAATGCGTAATTCCCATCCTGCCGAATCCGATAAAACCTGCTCTAAGCATTAGTCGAGTTCTCCCTTATTTTTCTAATTGAAATTCGTGAGTGACAAAGCGTCTTGATAGTATTTAAGACTTCTGCGTATTCTAAGCACGAGGATGTCGATGATTTTTCATGTGGTTTTGCCGCAAAGCATCTTGTATGACAGCAAAAAAAAGCGAAACACTGTAGAAGTTCCTTATAAACATTCTTGGCTCGAAGGTAAGCCGGTACAACCATTCCAGTCCAATACGTCTGAAAAAACGTGGCGCTCTTTTTATTGTACCAGCATGAAAATCGAATGCTGCGCCGACACCAATCATCCACGGTACATTGATTTTCCTCATGTGTTCCGTGATCCATTGCTCTTGTCTGAGTAGACCTAACCCTACCCATAAAATATCAGGATTAGCATCATTTATTCTTTTTATTATTGCCTCATCCTCATCAGGTGTTAATTGGCGGAAAGGAGGGGAATAAGTGCCCGCGGTTATTAAACCCGGGAATTTTTCGCTTAGCTTCTCGCTCAAGAGTTCAGGAACACCATCTCTTCCTCCGTAAAAAAAATGCCTCCACTTTTTATCCACACCATACTTGCTGCATCTAAGCATCAAATCTGGACCGTGAAGACGTGGGATCTTATGACCCATCATTCTTCCGGCAATAATAACACCGACTCCGTCGCAGCATGAAAAATCTGCATTGTTGATATAGTTAAAATGGGATGGTATTCTTGTTGCATGATAAACGGATTCGGTATTTGTAATAGAAATATATTTGCCGATTAGTCGCTTATATATAATATTTTCCATTTCTCCCAATATATCCGCGAAAGAGCAGCAGGTAAGAGGCACATTGAGAATATTAACCCTTTCATATTTTCTTATTGTTTTTTTGTTCATAGGACTATATCGCAAATCAGCCTTTTCCCATGAGTAATTTCTGGGTTATTACGCCTCCCGATCTATTGAAGCACACATCCGCGAAAAATCCAATAACTATTATGTGAAACTCCTTTTGACAGTGTTTGAAAAGGAAAGAAAGATGTATCCTGTCAGTAACTCTTTTAGCTTATAGAGTGCAGCACTAAAGGGTTTTTTATGGGCGGCAGTATGTTATAGAATATAGCACAAGGTTGTATAGATTTATGAGCTTTTTGAAAACTCAAATAGTCAATAAATAAAGCAAGCTTAAACGCTTTGATTTATCAATTGTCAACGTCATTTAGTCCATCAAAATACTTGTTCAAATATATCTGTAGGCCTTCATTAGAGGGAAACAGTGTGTGGCTAAAATTATTCGCTGATGAAATTTTAACCTTTTTATCCACTCGAAATCGGGTTGGAGCTTTAAGGAAATTTTTTGTTTCCGAATCCTATTGCCTGATGCAAGATGACCCCTTTCCATCGACACCTCATCTTTTAGTTTTATTTTAACGTCAGAAAGGTCTTCTTTGATAAAGTCTGCAATTTTATCAATTGTTTTATCGGTGTTGGAAATCAAGTCCTCATAGCGAATTCGTAAAACTTTTTTATCACCGAACCTCAGCCTTGCCAGGCTTGCCAAGAAGTTGACGCTATTCCAATAAACAACCAGAGACCAAATGTTCTTCGTGGGTGTTATGAGGTTCTTCTTCTGAAAGGAAAAGTATACCCCGCGGGGATCTCTTACCAAATGAATGATCTGAACATCGATTTTGGCATTTTTCAATAATGCCAAGGCTCGACCCACAGATTTTGAAGAATCAATTATCGTTTTAGCTGAAGATGATTCTTTCAAGAGTCTGAAAATGTTATAAATATAAGAATGATATGCATGAATCATAGATGGGTGATAAAGACCGAGTATGTGCTTTATGATAGAAACTTGCCTTTCGATATCATTCTGATACTTTGCTATTTTGTAAAGCTCAGCCCCAGAATCACTACGAAAACAAATATTGCCGACATTTTTCCAGATTCTACATTGCCTAACAGGAACACCGCAGCTACATATTCTTTTCTTATTCCACGCATCCATAGCGTTATTCAATTCTCCAAGGCTCAAAAAACCTGAGTGATTGCCAAGTATAATATCCAATATAGTGGTGCCACTTCTGCCGCAGCCCATGATATATATAACCTTGGGTCTATTCATTAGATTTATACCTCGTTTTCAAATCTTGAGCTTCATTATTTATTTCATGCCTTTTTCTAACTTCAATAAAGCATGCCTCCAATTTTTTCGATAGCAGTCTCCAGTCATAATGCCGCTCAGCAGTCTGCCTCGCTCTCATTCCAATTTCTGAAGATAATTGTTGATTAGCCAAAAGCTCCAAAGTTTTTGCTGCAAATTCCTCAGGATCGTCAGAGGCCAACAAGCCGATATTATGATTTTCAAAAAGATCTATTATGTCTCCAGTGCGGTTTGAGACAGTTGGTCGACCCGCTGCCATGTAATCACCTATTTTGTTAGGCCACCTGCCTTTATTTAAAGTTTTGTTCGCAAAGGGGAACAAGAAAACATCAACTGCCGGCAGTAAGGCCGCATATTTTTCATAAGGCAGAAATCCAAATTCAATAACTCGATCAGGGTCGTAGGCGGTTCTCTTAAACTCATTTGCAAACGTAGCGCCGGTTGTAACCAACAATACATCTCTCCTATCCTGTTGAATAAGATAGATGGTTCTAAGAAAAAGATCAACATCGTAATGAGTGCCTGCGGTATAGGCGATTATTTTTTTGTCTAAAGGTAATCCAAAGAGTTTACGGATCTCTTCCTTTGGTCTAGGTATAATCGCATCGAGATCAGCGCCGCCTGGAATGTAAGTAATGCGTGACTCTGGTACACCCAGAGCTATAGCTCTTTCCCTCAGCCACCGCGAAATCACAATTAACTTGTCTGGAATCTTTTTACTTTTTCGCTCGGTAAAATCCTCATAAGGTCTGATTAAATGCTGCAAAAATTTCGGTCTGTTACTTAATGATCCACCCGACCCGTGAAGGTCCGTCCATTCCGAAACTAAGGGTGTCCCAAGAAGATATTTACCTACTAAAGCAGGATATAATACAGCTGGCCGATGATCAAAATTTTCAACAACATCAAACTTTCTATCTAAGAGGTACAGACATCTCAATATAGTGTCTATTGGTCCCAATCCCCCATTCCTAATACGTTTGCCCATAATATCCGGCATACAAACAACTTCAACGCCATCAATCATTTCTTTTTTGGGCTTAATGAAAAATTGAGGAGCTGAAGTCAAAAGTACTACAGAATGCCCGAACCGAACCAAGTGCTTAGCAAAATTAAAGCACCGTATATAGGTTCCTTTACCTTTGACATTGTGGTTAAGAAGTAATATTTTCATAGAAAGCTAAAAATTATATCGCTCACCGGTTGCTATACATAATTCGGCTTAAGTTTAATCGGAATTATGATTTTAGGTGAAACATGTTTTCATAAAACACATATTTTGCTATTTTGAAAATCTGCACTTTGGTTCTATTAAATGTAAATATTTTGTTCAATTTCCTAAATTCATCAATATCATTTTCATTAGTATGTCCATGTTCTAGCTGATACTTCGTAAACATAGATTGCTTTACATACTCACAGAGTTCGAAATCTAGCTCATTATGTTGATAGAGTTTTTTCAGCGCTTCACTATTTTTGCGATCTTCTAAGATTTCATTTCTGCTCCTTTTTGAAGACCTTTTTGTTTCATATCTTACTTCAATGTCATTTCCCAAAATTTTCTTAAGTATTAATAGTGACTTATCAAATAGTTCGGTAATTCCAGCAAAAAAGTATCCGTTATCCAGTATTGATTTCGCATGATCAATATTGCAGTCACTGGCGATGAATCTTGTTTGGAAATTACTCAGGATCGGACACGCATAATTGTTAGTAACCCATTCCCGAAATATTATATTTGGGTTTTCATATCTTTGTATATGAAAAAAAAGTGATATTATCCTTGAAATTGGATCTCTAAGAAAAACAATGAACTTAACATTTGGAAACAATAATTTCATGTCATCCGTATAGCGAAGCCAATGGCCTGACATGCTCATAATTTGTTTTATAATAAAAGAATTGAAGGGAAAATTAGTTGGTTTAATAATTATCTTTTTAGATTCCGGAAAATCAATGTGTCGCCAAGAATAGTTGTTAATTAAGATATGGCGAAACGTAGTTCCCCCTGTTTTAGGAATGTGGGTTAAACAGATCATTTTATTTCCGGATCCAGACTGAATTTAACGCAATATAATATACTGTCTTTGCATTAATTGATGTTGATAATATTGATAACAAATTGTTGCATATCTTTGTTTAATATCTTTTTTCTTGGTGCTCTAATATCTTTTGCATTTGGTTTAGAAGTAATCGACCATTCTCGTGATAATTAAACTTCTGCAACATCTCCTGCCTTGCCCTCTTAGCAACAGCAGCTACTACTTCAGGATTAGCGATGACGAACCTGAGCCGTTCAGCCAGATCTGTTGCTGATTGAGGAGTTACAAGAAAGCCGGTCTTCTTGTTCTCAATGAGTTCGGGGATACCTCCCACAGCGGAGGCTACAACAGGGCGCTCACAGGCACAAGCTTCCATGACCACATTCGGAAGCCCCTCCATCCAGGATAGAAGGACAAAAGCATCAGCCGCATTCATGTAACCAGGAATCTCTTCGTGGCCAACGCCTCCTATTAATTTAACTTTCCTTTTAATTCCAAGACTATGGATACGTTTTTTAAAATTACCCTGTTCAATTAAAGAACCTACTAACAGCAATTTAATTGAACGATTGTAATGTAAGAGCGAGGCAAAAGCTTCCAATAGCTCGTATACACCTTTTGATTTTGTCAAGCGGCCGACAAAAAGAATGACGAAGTCATCGTCAACATAACCAAGGCGATTACGAAAATCAGTACGCATTTCAAAAGACGGGTGGAACTTCCTTGTATCGACACCGGAATAATAAGTGAAAGCGTTGGCTTTTCCTTCCGTCATGGCTTTTACTTTTTTATTAAGGTCATTAGAAACACATATGACGAATTCACTTCCCAGGAAGATCTCACGGTGGTACTTGTAATAGATACTATCCGGTTTGTTATAGTAAAAGTTAGTATGATCACCGATGGCACTCGCGATGTAAGGAATTCTCATCTCCTTTGCTATCCAGGACATGGATAGAGAGAGATCTCCCCACGTGGCGAGGTAAACGAGGTCAAAAGGGAATTGCTTGTGGATTCTCTCAATTACAGGTTTCATCTTTTTGTAGGTTAGTCTTGGAGCCGATTTTGAGTAATCGAGTGGAAGTCTGAGATGTATCCCCTGGCGATAAACAGAAATCCCCTGCCAGTCATATTCATAGACACGAGGATGCCTGTAGAACTCATATACTCTGGGAAAAGACTTAAGGTAAGACCCAAAAGTCAAGTGATCTCGTTTATATACCCTGATATTCAAACCTGCTGCCTTTAGTTGCTCAGCCCAGTTGGCTACAAACGTGCCCTCACTCTTGGATGAGTAATACGGATAAGCACAGGTAACAATTAAAACTTTGATCGCATTCTGTGGAATGGCTCTGACCAATTCTATAACGCTTTTAGTGTCAGTCGTTGATGTTTGTTCAAGTTTTTTGTCTTGAAAGCATACTTTTGGATTAGTGCGGCGAGGGGTGCAATATTTTTTCGCATATCATAGTTTTTCTTGAACGATTCTTTAGCGCCACGAGAAAGGTTAATCCGAAGATCTTCATCTTCTGATAGCCGGAGGATACATTTTGCCAATGCCTTGTGATCATCAACGGGAAATAAAAGCCCATTTTGCAGGTCATTAATAAACTCCTTAAGACCTGGCCCATTTGAAGCTATTATCGGAAGGTCACAGGCCATCGCTTCAATCATAGCCAAAGAAAGGCCCTCATAGTGAGATGGCATAACAAAAATATCAGAGGCTTTCATAAGCCCTATAATATCATTCCTTAGTCCAATAAGTTTAATATAGTTTTCAACATCTAAATCCTGTATCAACGCTTGCAATCTTAACCGTTCCTGGCCATTACTTTTTTCACCTCCAACTATTAAAACCAGTAAATCATCAAAGCCTTGATTCACGACCTCGGCCACGGCTTTTATCAGTATATCGAAACCTTTTAAAGGAACTAATCTCCCCACAGCAATGAGTATCAATTTGTTCGCTGAGTTGGGAAATTCCTTCTCCAAATCAACAGCTTCGGATGTGCTTTCATCGAAAATAATTCCGTTTTTTACGACAAAAACCTTTGATTCTTTCAACCTGTAAGTCTGATGAATAATTTCTTTAATTTTCTGGGAGACAGCTATTACCTGGTCTGAGATCTGGTATATAACACAATCTACTACTTTACGAAGGAGTACCCTTGGATCCCAGATGTTTCTCATATCGACAAAAGCCATTGTAGAATGAATAGTGGGGAAAGCTACAACCCCGGCCAACTTTGCCATAACTACTGCTAACTTGTTGGAATAGCCAGAATTGGATTGAATGACCTGAATGCGGTTATCTTGGATGAAGCTCTTAAGGCTTTTTACGAGAACAAAAATGCTTAGCGTGAATTTTATAGGGCTCTTTATACTGGAATACTTTGGCCCCATAATAACCGATACACCCAATCTTTCGATTTGCTCCCTGATTGGGCCATCAAGGCCAAAACAATAAACATAATGCTTATAATGCTCATTACTTAAGGCCCTGATATAGTGGAGGAGCATCATCTCGGCCCCCCCCATTCCTAAAGTCCCCACCAGATGCAATAGATTTATCTTTTTGTCAATACCTTTTGTCACAAAATTCCTCTGATATTATACAATGAGACCCTCTTAAATCATTGGTAGAAAAAATTTTCAGTATTTGTTCGGCCTAAATGGTTTAACAGTGAATCTACAGATGAATCAAACGGTTGTAAAAAGAACTGAAAAAAGTCACCACAATAAAAAAAATTTAAAGCGACCCAAAAAAGCATTTTTATTCAAAAAAAATCCGCTAAACAGCATTCAGAAAGAGTCCCTGCGATATAATTCGCTATATTATTTATGGTTTGATTTCAAGGCCAATAGGTGAGCTAATAGAAGTCCCACTACCGCGGACAATAGCGCCGATACTCCAATTGGGAGCATCTGACTGAGATACTCTTTGGAAAGTGGCTATATCAGGCAGCGTACTGAAATTAGTGCCATAGTGTAAAAATTTAGTTTCGTAACCCGCTCCAAGTGTTTTGCCGGTATTAACAAGGCCGGAATCGGCAGAAGGGTAAAGATGGGTGTTAAAGTCGATGTTTGAAAAATACATTGCACCTCTCTGACCATCCCAATCTATTCCATAAACATCCTCACCCGGAAGTTTAGGGTCACCAATACATAAGTTGGTACGAAACCTAAAATTAATATCTGTAATAACAAGTCCTCCTTTTATCCAAGCATGGTTGTTTTCGATAGTAAATGTACTGAAATCAGAGGTTGCTGCACCTTGATATGGGGCAACTCCTATCCGGTCGTAAATAATGGATGAATTGTTGTAAACATATGCAGCGACAGCCAATTCGTCAGTTTGTGATATTCGCATGTTTGTGGTATAACAATCAATTATCGTATTATTATAAACCTTAATCGTGCCATACGGTTCATTTCTGTCAGCAAACATCCATATACCGTGACTCCGATTAATAATTATATTTCCATAAATTTCTATAGTTGCTGATGTGTTATTTCCGCCATCTCTTTCATCAAATATTCGTATTCCTTGACCCCCACTATACACGCTAGAATTCCAGTCTGCCGAAGTTACAAGATTATATCTCACAATGGTGTTTGTACTGTCCCATCTATGACTTGATGTATTAATTCCAATAGAAGATGTATCGCCAACAATATTATATTCTACTATCGAGTTTGGAGCGTTAATCCCTTCCCCATAAATGTCATAGACAACATTGTATTGAACAAGATTATTATTAGGTTGGTAGTTGGCAGTGATTAAAGAGATTGCTCCGCCCCATCCAGACCTTAGCCTATATCTCCAAAGTTGTTGTCCTGTGTGAAAGATATTATTTCTAACTGTAATATTGTCTATTATAGAATCCATATGGCCAGCAAGTGCCGCAGATCCAAAATGATGAATATTGCAATTCTCTAAAATAAAATAATCAGCATCTTTAACTAATATTCCATTCCCATATACTTGTTTTATTTCTATGTTTTTTACATTACAACTTTCTCTTTCAAAACTGAATATCTGGCTCCAACTTAAAGGCCCTGTGGTAGTATTATGTCTCGCAGCAGCCGAAAAATCCCTTACCTGTCCGTCAAAACAGGGCTTATCTCCAGAACCGTATGCATCTATATTTACAATAGGATCACTACTATCAATCTTCAATCCAAAAGTGGTTGTCTTAACAGCGACTCCTGTATTAAAAGACCATGTATCTCCCTTATCAAAATAGAGATTACAAGTATCATCAGAATTAGCATTGTTTATCTCTGCCTGAGCTTTAGATAAAGTCTTCCAGGGATTGCCTATTGACCCATCTCCTTTGCTGTCATTACCAGCAGCGTTTCCAGCAGCGTCGTCTGAAAAGTACCAATTATACGTTGCTGCATTCGCCAGCAAGGGAAGCAAACACAACGTTATAAAAATTATTAGGGTAAGAATTCTAACTCTCATATAAAACCTCCTTTTTTTTCTTATTGATACATAATACCTTTTGAAAAAGAGCATTTCTTGCCCATTTTCTATGTCAGGTAACACATCCCGCCAACGGCGGGGCTTAAAATTTCACTATCTCAAGGTGGATTAATCCTCGAAATACTCTCAATGTATACTTGCCCTGGGGAATGCAAAGCATATTCCTCTGAGGTGGTTAATCCGCCAAAGTTGGGTGGCGGGTTAAAATTTTCGCCCTCCTTATATTCGAACAAAAGTTTGCATTTTTTAAAAGCCTCGATAATGAAATCCATACTATATTAAAAAGCAAAAGATATACCATTTAACCACCTTTACGGGTTCTAACTTGTATCTTGCGCAGATAATTATGACCGTCTCTATAGTTGTACCAATGCTATCTTGTTAAATTGTATTTGAAATTTATTCAACTGAGATTACATCAAAGTTCACTCTGATATAATGTTAATTTTTAAATAGGTAATCTAACCAGTTTATCAAACCTCTCTAAACATGTCAGAATTTATTAGGAAAAAAGTTCATCACTCTCCAGCTTGTTAAAAAGGAATCTAATATTTACTAACTCTCAAATCTGGGTCATACAATGTTTGAAACCATTTTTAAAACAATGACAATCAATAATGATTCGCAGACAATACTGTAAACATGAGCTTTTCAAGCCTTTTTACATATTCCCTGGCATTATTACTCTTTATAACCGCCTTTTTGCCCTCTATCCCAACCCTTCTAACCAATTCCGGTTCACTCTCCAAGCGATCAAGAACAGTTACGAGTGAACGATAATTTCCATACTCATAAAAAAACCCGGTAACACCATCTCTAATGTAGTCAGTTGTTGCAGCAACTCTTGGAACAACCACGGCCTTTCCCCTGGCCATCGCACCGAGAAAAACAAGTTGTCCACAGCTTATGTTTTTTTCCGCCAATGGCACGACCACATATTTTGCTTCCTCCAACATTCTCCAAAATGTCCTGGGGTCAACCCATGGATAGATTTCAATCTTCTCTCCTCGTTCCTTTTTCAAGACCTTGAAATACTTTTTACCACAGACAATTAGAACTCTTTTTTTTAAAACCTTTGCGGCGCGCAAAAAAATGGCATAATCGCGATGCGATTTTCCACCTGCAAATACGTAATTCATTGATTCAAGTTTTACATTTCTGGTTAAAGGTGGCAATTGCACTCCAAGCTCCAACCATGTAATTTTTCTCTTTTGCATACGAAAATTCTTTCTGTAATGCTCAACTTCTTCTCTTGAAAATACCACAAATCTATCTACATTTTTAAATATCCATCTAAATAGAAACCACACTCTATTCCACCTTCTATCTAATATCATTGCAAGGATGATACACTTTTTTTTTTAGGCAGAAGATTGTTGAGTAAACAGAAAGGTACTGCTGCTCCAGGTGTATTAATTACTGTTAGTTCAGATTTATCTATCAGTGCCCTTATCCCTACCCAAAGCGAGCTGATGTATGCAAACTTATTGTTCACACCGTATGTCAAGTATTCGATGCCGTCATTGTTAGACTCTTTCCACACCCCCCGCTTAACCCTCTTGTCCAACCCATTTGTCCCCCTGACTATAATGCTGATTCTGTGTCGAACGGCTTTACAACTTAATTTTGTACGTAACATAGCAAGTGTACATCCATTTAGGTTTATCTAAGTAGTGAGATCGAAGGTTTGTAAACACTAACTAAAAAAAGTGCTTGATATACTGTAAATTGTTGTTTTATTAGCCAATCGAAGCTTAACAACCTGTCCAGTTTTTAGCACCCACTATAGATTGGAACTTTTCTACCGTTTTTACCTGTTCCTCAGTAAGTCTTTTTTTCCATTTATTCACTGATTCAATATCAATAGGCCTGCTAGCATCAGTACGCCCAGCCCAAATTCCGCTATGTACCTCATGGTGTCTAAGAACCTCGCGATTCCAATCTACACCCAAAAACTCCATAACCTTATTGATTTCCAACTCGGGTTTACTCACTAGGCTCTCGTACCACACCTCCAACACGTTTAGATCATTCTTCCTGTATTCGATGATCATATAGCTTTTAATCAGTGCCACTAGAGTCGCCAAAATGATCTCATCTTTACTTTTCTCAAACTCCTTATACGCGTCCGAAAAAACCCTTTTTGTGATTGTATCCGATATGGCTCCATACGAGGTCCAATATTCTCCCTTCCCGTAAATCTTTATCCATCCCAAAGCAAGCATGGACGCCACGACGCTTTTTGTATCCCTTTGCAAAAATATATATTTAGCGTAAGGACATTTTTTTTCATAAATTTATATCTCTGTGTCCAAATCGGTATCTTAAAGCCTACTAAGCCTTCGCTACGATACTTATCAGACCCAATCAGGTCATATGCTACATCCTCGTCATACACGCGTAGATTTGGATGAGAATCAAGAATTAGACACAACATCGTAGTACCACTCCTCTGTGAGCCAACTAAGCAGAATGGCTTCTTTTTCGAGGGCTGAAGAAATGCTCGAACATAATCGTATTTTTGTTTGGCGTTAAAAAAAACCTCGTATACCTATATGGAAACTTCAACAAAACTCTTTCCAATCTTCGCCTAAATCTACTCGCTACCGTAACCATGATATGCACTTCCTGTTCCGGCTTAATTAGTGCCTGACCGAAAACCCCCTTATTTTGAGGTTTGTGCCGAATGACTGCCTTGATTTTTTCTTTAAACGCGAAGCATATCGCAAGTTTTATGCGACTTTTTCGGCAAGATAGGCTTCCCGTTAAAATTTTTCCTAATTTTTTAACGCAGTTCTCCGTTCTTCGATAATTATGCTATGTCGGCTCTTGTTAAACGCTTATGCGGCTTGGCGTAGTTCTTGTTGCTGCCGCTTTTTCAAACGCTTTAGCTGTTTGACTTTTTTTTTGCTGGAGAATATGTCCAACCATTTGTATGTTTCGGGCTACTATTGTCAGAGCAACATATCGCTTGAAACCATGGATGCCGTGGTCGAGACAACGATCCAGGCCATGATTTTCCAGCGCGTTGATTGAGGACTCAACTGCCGAATGTTTGCGTTTGGCCTGGATAAATTCTTCTGACTGCTCAATTTCCTTGTTGATTGCAGACAGTCTCCCTTTTCTGGGAAGAATAGTTTTGTCCAGTATAGCTGCGAGTTCCTCCTGGTTCTTTGGGCTGTGAAAGCCTTTGTCAAAACTGCAACTCCTGAAATCAGAAAATCTTCTGATTGTTTCCTCTATTATTGGAACTGCTATCTTGTCATCGGTTTCATTTTGCATTACACGATGATGAAGAAGAATAAAACCATATTGATCTTTTGACAATACAGACCTTTAATCCAAGTTCCTGTGACACACCGGCTTTGCCTTTAACAATCCACTCGGTGTGTTCTTGAAAGATTGAAAAGACTTTTTCATGATGGGGAATTGTCTCTCCTTCAACAACTTTCCTGTTAACCTGATCTATCTGCCTTGTCAAGAAAAAACTGAACAAACTCAAGATAGGCTAAATGAGCATCAATGATAAGTTGATTTCATTCAGCTTTTTTCTTTTCATTTTTTGAAGTCGACCTTTTCATTTGTTGTGCCTTACGAAAAAGTTGTTTGATTTTACGAAAACCTTTTTGCCCTGCCGCCATCCGCCAATATTCAACTGACCACACAAACGCATAATCAGGATAATCGTTCTACGAATTGCATCAAAAAGCAAATTGATATCCGTGGGATACCGTCACGGGGCCATATTTTTTATTTGTAAAGAAAACGTCTTGGGCTCGTTTATAGGCAATGGCATTCACATAAAAGTAAATAGTTTAAAAATTTATCAGACAGCTATAACTATCTAAATTTATTTAAATTTTGAGATAATAATAAAAAACTTATTTTTTTTCTTAACTATATCAAACACATTCGTTAATAATAGCATCAACTTAATTTTGATTCATAAGGCAGTGTTATATGGAATGTGCTATTTCAAAACCCTTGATGCTTTCAGGGAGATATTTTTCAAAAAAAGATCTGCGTCAAGTTCAAGAAACCGTAAAGATGTTTCCTAATTTAAGTCGAACTGAATTAGCATTTACTATTTGCGAACACCTGTCCTGGGCAACACCAAAAGGTTCTGACAAAATAAATTCCTGTTTAGATAGTTTAGAACAGCTTGAAAACCGAGGTTATATACAATTACCTCAAAAGCAAATAAAGAAAAAGCGTGTTACGAAAAAAATTGTTTGGTCAGATAAAACGGTGGAAGAAACCCCAATACTATGCTCATTAGAGGAAATAACACCTTTAGAGTTACGGATCGTAAAGGATAAAAAAGAGGTATCCTTATGGAATGAATATGTGGATCGCTATCATTACTTGGGTTACAAGCACCCTATTGGTGATACTTTACGGTATTTTATAGTTTCCAAAAACCTGAATAATCGACTATTGGGCTGCTTGATGTTTACACCCGCGGTGTGGCATTTATCTGATCGAGATGCCTGGATTGGTTGGGAAAAAAAAGATCGGGCAAAACGATTAAAATTAATTGTT
>Ga0255424_1174_pt1 | contig 14069 bp, 12 predicted proteins | sample ANMaggSeSYBR02F3_FD_182670 | JGI IMG/M metagenome (GOLD analysis project Ga0255424, IMG submission 182670) | Sediment cell enrichment communities from methane seep in Santa Monica Basin, California, United Staets - ANME aggregate JGI... | ecosystem: Environmental > Aquatic > Marine > Cold seeps >... | reverse complement strand
AATAAGCTGTTTATCGTTTGTTGTGTTAGTGCTCCCAAATGCATTCTTTGTATCAGGAAATTGTATTTACCCCCTCCCAAAAACTAAAAATTCTCGCACCAAAAGGTACTTGCACTATTAAAAATCATATATTATTGAGGCTTTAAAGCCCCATCAGAACATACAGCACAAATTGGGAGGTTTGAAAGATGGTAAGCATAGAAGATATTCCTGTAGAGCAAAGGTGGGAAATTGCAGCCAGGGCAGCAAGTGCAATCCCATTCGCCTATGATATTGCCTTCAGGGAAGCAATTGGTGAGAAGTATGATGAGATAGAACGGCCTATCTATATAGAAGCAGGGAAGGAATTCAAAAACCTTGCATCCGCCCTTGGACTGCCAACAGGCAATGCCAGGGAGATCAACGATACCTCAGGGATCATTATGACAATCCTCTATGGACCTGAGTTCAAGGGAGAGACCACAGAAGAGGGCGACGACAGGACCGTGGGGAAGGTAACACAGTGTCCTATACTCAACAGGGCAGTGGAAATGGGGGTTGATCCGCAGATAGTGGCACTTACTGCATGCCAGACAGCCGGCAAATCAGCTGTTGAGAACCTTAATCCAGGGTTTACCCTGCAGGTCAACAAGAGTATGTGCAGCGGCGACCCGTACTGCGAGAAGGTCATTGAACGCAGGAAATAATTGGAATCCCAGACTGTGCCAAAAAAGGGGCTAAGGTTTGAAAGCGCCCCTGCAATTGTTAAACAGAATTGCGAGCGGGTTTGAGTATTACGGTCACGCCACCTTGATGGCAATGGGATTGGCGGTAGCATCGATGCCCAGCACCCGGGCCGTGCTTGAGGTGGGCGGGAGTTGGCCGCTTAGCATTTGCAGGGTGGTGGTCTTGCCTTCGCCGTTTGGGCCCATGAAGTCGAAGAACTCGCCCTGTGCTATCCGGAGGTCGAGGTTGTCCACGGCTGTAAGTTTGCCGAATTGTTTTGTAAGGGCATGTGCCTCTATAGGGTTCAATGTATCACCTGTATGGGTTTAAAATTAGTTCTGGTGGTATATTTGGTTTTTTATGGGATTTAAGGTGTGGGTGGTGGGTGTGTATATTTTTTGGTAGGGGATGGGAATATTTTTATGAGAGTAGGTTATTTTTGGTGTGATGTGTGAAGTTATAAAAATTAATATGGACATTGACGGACTGAGTAGAAAATCGGGAGGAGAAGTATTATTTTCAGGCCTTGGTACTTAAATCCGGGGTATGTGACTCGGGAGGATATCACAATAAATATGGAGGTCGGAATGAGCCACGTGGTCAAGTGTTTTTGGGATGGGATCGGATGACTGGCTCACACTCAGGGCTTAACATCCTGTCTTTAATAACTGTAGTTATATTCATGTTTATGTATAACTACCCATCAGCATCCACACCACAAGGGCGGGCGGTGCAGATCGGGAGGGCCACCCTGTAAAGTGAAGACAAAGGGGCGGCAGAAATCAAATCCATAGTCGTCACCCTGTTTCACATTTTAGACTCTCCTGATCCAGGCTACATGAGTCAATAAGGTCGGATGCTACTGTATTGATGGCAACACAATAAAATCATTATACTGACTGAAATGGTCATCAAAAGCAAAAGCCTCAATAATCTCCAATCGTTCCATGACTGCAAAACTTGTGCAATCTGTGAAACTAAAACCTTTATCCAGATACTGGACAAAGATTTCCCATGCCTTCTTTTCATCGTTTGAAGTTACATGAATTAATATTGCTACTTCTTCATTCCACAACTTCTGACCTATTTCGACCGATGTTTTATATCCCAAACGGTTTTTTGTCAGTGTAATTATTTCATCAGCTACATAATTCGTGGTAACTAACGGATGAGTTATAGATTTATATGATGTAGTAGCACTGGCGTGAAAGGAATCTGTTTTATCCAAGAGGGCGTACCATGCGCTTGTATCAACAAATATCTGAGGCATTTAGATCACTTCAATATAAATATTGATCATGCTTTTTGGCCACGTCTGTTAAGCCACTGCTACCTGCACCGATAATTTTTGATAATGCCTTTTTTTGGGATTTTAAAAGTTCTGCTTCATCTTCAGGCATGACCATCAGGTGTACATGTTTATGTTCGGGGAGGTCTACCTTCTGGAGTGGTTTGAATATCCCATCCTCGTAAACAGCAGGTATTGCTTCAGTCATGATAACCATGTAAAAATGTATTTATCCCTAAATAAAGTTACCTTACTTTTCATCATTATTCATTAACTGAAGTTACGATGTATTAATGCATCAGCACCCCTCTGCCCGGGTAGCCATACCCATACAAACACAAAATTATCCGCTCTGAACAGACCACCCAGATTAATCGAAAAGCGCCTGCCAGCCCCCACACTGCAAGGACGGGCGGAGCATATCAGGAGGGGGGCACCCAGGCAGAGGGGAGGCGAGAGGGGGCGACAGCAGAGCCGTTTGAGAGATAGCTATAATTAGAAAGATGAAAATGTAAAATAACTTAGATATTTAACTGATAAGAATTGGAAAAATAAAGGAGTCTATAATATTATGGTTGTGCTGAAAGTTATTCAATCGAGACGAAGTATACGATCGTATGATTCCCGTGATGTGGAAGAGAATAAATTGTTGAGAGTACTTGAATCTGGTAGACTTTCCCCCTCAGCTGGGAACCGCCAGGAACGTAGATTTATAGTAATAAAAGATGCAAACACAAGAAAATTGCTTTCTGAAGCGGCAAGCAACCAGAGATTTGTGGCTGAGGCACCTGTTGTAATTGCAGCTTGTTCAGTTGAAAAGGAATATATAATGAAATGCGGTCAACTGGCTTATCCCATTGATACTGCAATTGCTGTGGATCATATGACTCTTCAAGCTGTTGAGGAAGGACTTGGAACTTGCTGGATCGGTGCATTCGATGAAGAAAATGTCAAAGAATTATTAAATATACCGCATGATATACGTGTAGTTGCTCTTCTACCTCTTGGGTATCCATCAACTATTCCGCAGCCTACACCGCGAAAAAGTCTTGATGAGGTCGTGATGTGGGAGAGATGGAGGGGGGCTGGAGTTCATTAGGATCTCACCGCAAAGGGCGCAAAGAACGCAAAGGATTCTACTGCACTGGCTTTGCGTCCTTTGCGATCTTTGCGGTGCACCATTTCACAAATAATATATTTTAACAGTCGCTGGCAGCGAACAAACACAACTTCCATTCCGCACTCTGGGACCGCCGGATACCCATTCATCCACAAGGCTCCACAAAAGCGCCTACAACCCCCACACCACAAGGACGGGCGGAGCAGATCAGGACGGGCACCCGGGCAAAGTGGAGGGAAGAGAGGGGGGCGGAATAAGTTCAAAGTTCACACTAATCCACAAGGTTGGCTGTCACCTGCCGCCCTGACGGGCTGCGGTGGCAGGGGTAGGGGGATAGCCACACACATCTCTCCTATTATATATTTTAACTGCTGCGGCAGCGAACAAACTCAACTTCCATTCCGCACTCCGGGACCGCCGGATACCCATACATCAGCAAGGCACTATTAAAGCGCCTGCCAGCCCCCACACCACAAGTGCGGAAGGAGCAGAGCAGGACTGGGCACCCGGGCAGAGTGGAGGCGAGAGGGGGGGCGGCAGGAGAGCCGAAGAGGGGACGGGGGCTGGAGTTCATTGGTATCTCACCGCAAAGGGCGCAAAGACCGCAAAGGATTTTACTGCCATGGCTTTGCGTCCTTTGTGGTGCAGTATTTCATAAATAATATATTTTAACAGCCGCCGGCAGCGAACAAACTCAACTTCCATTCCGCACTCCAGAACTGCCGGATACCCATGCATCCACGAGCCACCATAAAAGCGCCTGCCAGCCCCCACACCACAAGGACGGGCGGAGCAGATCAGGAGGGGCACCCGGGTGGAGTGAAAGGGATTATTAAAAAGACTTACTTTTAAGCAATGGGCCTTGTTTAAAAGCTAGGTTTTTTCAAAATTAATTATTAATTTCGTTAATTAATAATTCTAATCTTTTCTCTCTATTATTTTTAGTATTTATTTCGCACTGCCAGATTATTATTACCTTCCATTTTTCATTTTTTAATTTTTCAATATTTTTTTTATCTCTTGCTATGTTATTTAATATTTTATTTTTCCATAATTCCGTGTTGGTTTTAGGGAGTTTAGCTGCTTTGCAATTCTCGTGCCCATGCCAGAAACAGCCATTTACGAAAATTATCGTATGATATTTTGGTAAAACAATATCTGGTGTACCAGGATATCTTTTATCGTTTATCCGATATCTGAAACCTTTTGAAAATAGGTATTTACGGACAAGTTCTTCGAGTTTTGTTTTCTTACTCCGAATCTTGGACATTATATTACTTCGTTTTTCCTTGGAATAAATGTCTGTGATTTAAATACCTCTTTAAAATATCAATTAAAATTCAGTCTTCAATTTTAAGCCCTGCCATTTCAACACCTACACGTGATGCATGGCTAAATGCTTCATTAGCAATTCTTTGGGTATAATTATCTTTTTGAGTAGCTACATAACGAAGATAATGTTCTGAATCATGGTATTTCACTTGAATGGGTTTGGAAATATTATTATTATCTTCTGGAATATATAATGTAAAAGGTTTCCCGTTCCACTTTATACAGAGGGGTTCATTTTTGTAAATTAAGAATGAATGGAATCCTTTTTCTGCACAGTTTAGCCCATCTTTTATAGATATTTTACCAGCAAAGACAAAAAATAATTTATTTTTAACATTTTCAGTATGAAGGCAATCACAATGAGGTGTAATGCATAGAATAAAACCACTAGATTGATTTCCGTTCTCGTTTATTGATAACAAAAACAGATCTCCAAAACGAATTCGGTCATTTTCTTTTCTTTTTATTTTTAAAAAAGAGTATTGATAATTGAGTTTTACCAGTTCTTTTTGGAAACTTTCTATTTTAGCAACTCTATGATTCTCTATTTCTGTATCATAATTGATTTTACTCTTGTATTCTCCTAACACAGAGAATAATTTCGGATTATAAAGAAAATTGAAGGCAGACAACTGATCTTTCCAACAATTTCTTAAAAAATCATAGAAATCATCGTCAGAGTCTAAATTTTCTTGATGATGAAAAAATGCAAATTCGTTAATGTCGTATAATTCACTTCCAATATTACCTGAATTCTCCCGATATACATTTTTCATTTCAAGAGCCAGTAAAGCTAAAAAATTACTAGGACGTTTGTAAATAATCTCTGAAAAATGACTATATACTTCTTCTGGTAAGATTACAATTTCTCCATTTGGATCGGAAGCTTTCGGTTTCTTGAAAATAGTAACTGTAGTGTTATTGATTAAGAAAGATTGTTTATCATTTTCAATTTTCAAAATTGGAAAGGAACTATCATTGGTATTGACCAAAGCACTATTTAAATGATATCCTATAAATTCAAATAGATTTTCGATATTCGAAATCCCTGATATACTTTTACCAAAACGTACCATCTTTCCCATAAATTCATTATAATCTAAATCTTCAATTTCACAATGTTTTTTTATATTTTCTAATAAATTATTTTTAATTTCGTTATTAATTTCTTGATTATTTTCCAAGATATAATCCTTACATTTGGAAGCTAAACTTTGGAATAATCGACTCACATCACATTCATCTTCAAGTTTATCACAAAATTCAACATATTTTGATTTTCGCTCAGACATATCCTTATAAGGAACTCCAAAAAATGAGCGAATGTTCAATTCAATCTTGAAGGTATCTGGTTCTTGTGTATAAATTACAACAAAACGAAGACTCGGTAAATTTATCACTTCCCAAAGTATCTCCAAAGCATCTTTGAATGGAGGATCACCGGTCAATTCCCAGTCTAGAATTAATAAATCATGATTCTTGAGAATATATTCTTTGTCGAGTTTCCATTTGGAAATATCTTTATACCTATAAATGTCTAAATTACAATCCTCTTTTCTGAAGGAGTGATACATTTTTTTTGGTATTTCCTCATCGTCACCTTCTAAAGGAATAGTATAAGGCTCAACGAAAGCATTATCAATACAGATTGCTGATCGAATCGAGTTACTGACAATTTCTTTTGCTACAGATTCAAAGTTCGTCTCTCTTCACCTCCTTTTAAATTGGTTTAATGACGAAACAAGCTCCGTTTAGCCGGTTCAATTTCTTATCATTAGTCGCAAATATTTCGTATCCTATTGTGTGCAGATTTGTTTTGGCAAGATGTAGCCCGATTCCTCTTCCTCCGGGTTTTTTAGTAAAAAATAATGTAAAAATACTTTCCAAATCTGCGGGTTCTATCTTCTCCCCGGAATTCATTATTAATATTTTATTATCCTCGTATGTTATGGAAATTTTTCTTTCGGATGAAGAAATCAGCCAATATAATGCGTTATTTATAATGTTAATAAAAACGGGTTTTATAACAGACTCATACGTGTAAAAAACATATTCGTCGAATGAATTGTCAGTTATCAATTCGATGCGATGCCTTTCAAACCGTCTATCAAAAAACTTCTCAAGATATTCCTTTATTTCCGAACCCTTTATTTCAGTTTTACTTCTTCTCATTGTCCGGTATAAAGGAGTAAGAAGCTGATGGTTTGTTTCCAGATGTTCGAATGATTGGCGTAATTGTTTGTAATAATACTCCACTTTCGGATTATCTTGGGTGAATGTTTTGAAGAAACCTATGGCTGCCGACATTTCGGAATAAAGAACATTGAATTGATGATCGATTATTTCTATAGCCATACCGAGTTGGGCTATTTCATGCATAGCCTCAACTTTTTTATCGATTTTTTCGTATTGTTCTTTATACCAACCCACAAGCAGATCATCGTCAATATCGAAACTCAATCCTTCCACATGTCTTACAAACGAATCGTATTTTTCTTCGATTTCTTCCCTTAATGCATCGTGAACTTTTTCTAATAATTCGATTCTTTCCTTTACTTCGTTTTTATCCTCCCATCCCGTAAGAACAATATTACCAGTATTTTCCGCATATTTATTCTTAAATTGCCTTATATCATCTTTAACTAAACCATCCAAATCCTCCATTACATTTTTCATTCTGGATTTGTATTGTTTTACTGTAGTTTCTATGTCGGTGCTGAATTCTTGATACCTTTTTTCGAACTCTTCTTCCAAATTTTCCCGTGTCAGTTTTTCATGAGTATCGGAAATCAGATTATCACAAATTGCTATGATTTCGAATGATTCATCATATTTTTCACGATATGCATAATATTTATTTTGTTGACTGTCAGTTAATTCGGTTCTCTTCGGTTTAATCAACTTCAGATCTTTCAGTTCATTTTTACAATTTTCAATTTGTGTAATCAAATGATTTACTTCATTATAATTAACAGTAGAATTTTCGTTTTCAGAGTTCAATTTATCTAATAATTCATTTATTTCTGAAATTTTTAAATCCAATTTTTCGGAATTTTCCCTCAATTCTTTTTTAAATCTTGTTTTCGTTCTCTTGCTTTTGTTTTTTTCTGCCTTCAGAACTCTTTCGTTGCGTTGCCTGATTGCTTCTACTTGTTCTCCACGTAAAGTCGGAGTATCGTCTGAAGGTGTAGTTCTCAGATATTTAGTTGAAAGATCTATAAAAAAATCAATCAAATCACGTTGAAGTTCTCTGTATGCCTGATTAACTATGAATCCTTCACGCCCGGCCTTGTCCTTCAAGCCTGAATTTTCCTCCCGGCTGATTTCGATATATCCGAACATCCTACGATGACTAAATGCATAATATCCAGCTGAAAGACTCCTCCTTTCTTCGAATTTTAACCAATCATTTTCAGATCTGCCATAAGGAAGAACTCTGAAATTATCCCTATATGTATATAAACCACCAAATCTATTTAATTTACTTTTAACAATGTCGTATTGTTCACGAGATAGTATGCTGCTTTTCGGATCCCCTTCCATATATCCGAATTCAATTTTAAATGGTCCGTAAGATGTATTACCCGGAGGTCTTCTTGGACGAAATGAGTGTTTAATTGTTTGATTGAAAACTTTAAATTCCCCTGTGAATAATCCCTCTTCATTGAATGATCCTGAAAGACAATGGTCTGCATTAAAAACATCATCTCTTGTAAAAAAATTTTGTTTATCAATTAAATCGTATTTGCCTGAAGAATCATGTATCCAAAAATTTGTTTCGAATAATCTTTCATCGTTGAAAGCATTATTTATACCACTAAGAGAAGACCGTAAGTAATCTATGCTCGTATCTCCTCTGGGATTTCCTCTGAGTTCAATTCTATCTCCTTGTGTCAATTCCAATAATTGCTCATGAAGTGAAAAAACAATAAAAATAGTCCCGTGTGTGTTATTTCTTAAAAAATCCGAAAGCATTTCTTCTATAAAAAATTCAGGCAATTTGAGTTTGTCCAAATCCTCAGCTATTTCTTGATTAAGAGGTTTATGTTCGTCCCAATTTCCAGATTCCAAATTTTGTCTGAATTCATTTAATAAATTATTGAAAACTTCTTTTGCCGTATTAACAGATTGGATTTCTTTCAATGGAATATTCACATCATCCAAATATAGATTATAATTCTCCAAAATTCTCCAATCCATAAAAATAGCCGAGCAGCTTCCACTTTTTTTCTTTGTAAGCATTAACATAATAGGCCCGAGATAAGCCACTGATAACCTGCCTATTCCTTTTTCTCCCATAGGTGTTCTTGGCGCCTTACCCAGTCTTTCTTCATCTGTAAGAAGTTCAACACCACGTACTCTGGAATCCGTTCCCAAAACAACCCATCTATCCTCTATATCCTTTCTTGACATTCCAGTTCCGTCATCAGACAATATGAAGATAGGCGAATTCAAGTCCTTATAACCCTTAAGATAAATATCACAAGAAAGATTGTCGGCATAGGCATCGTATCCGTTTTTCCAAAGCTCACAAATTGCCGTAGGTAAATCTGCAATCTGACCTTTTCCCAGTAGATCGACAGCACGTGCTTTAGCTCTAAAGGACGGCATTTTCCCAACTCCTTATAATGGTCAATCCCACTCTCTTTGCAAGTTCGGGAGGTACGGCATTTCCAATTTGTCTGGCAATTGATGCTTCATTCGGCCCTTTGAAAACATATGTTTTTGGGAAAGTCTGTAACGTTGCACCTTCTCTTAAAGACATGGCACGGTGCTCTTCAGGATGTCCGAATCTGCCGTTTGAAAAACTATTGAATCGGGTAGTAATGGTAGGTGCAGTTTTGTCCCAGAACATACGTCCGTAAACATCTTTGAAAATATTGTCCTTACCGCGATATGCATTTATCTGCAATTCCGAATCATCTTTCCAACTTAGGCGAGTTCCTCCGTCCTTAGCAGTCTTTCTGATTCGCTTTTTGTTTTTTTCCGAAAGAGATGCCGTAGTATGCATTAATTCAGTTTTATCTTTATAACCATCCTCAATAGAGTGAAATCCGTTATGTATTCCGATAAAATTCCTTACTGTTAATCCTTCATCATATTCTTTCTCAGGAATTCGAATATTTTCAGAAACTCGAGTAGCCACTAATAAATATCTTTTTCGATTTTGAGGAACACCATAATGATTTGCATTTATGATGTCATTATCGAAAATATAGGATTTACTTTTCAAAAAGCTGAGAAAATTATCAAGAACCTTTTCTTTCTTGTTATTCAATAAACCGGGGACATTTTCAATTACAATATAACCCGGTTCAAACCATGAAACAAATCGCTGGAATTCTGTCAAAAGATTCTTGCTTTTAAGACCTTTGTTTTTACATGTATTGATTTTTGTCCAAAATTGACAGGGACTACAACAAATGAATAATAATGAATCATCTTTTTTATTGATCCCAGTTGTATTGGCAAGTTCATTTTCGGATAAATCATAGATGTCTTTTTCGATAAATATGGAACTTCGGTTATTAATTCCGTAAGTATCTCTACAATTTGGATCGTTATCTATTCCTGCCAGGACTTCAATGCCAGACTGAGACATACCATAAGTCATTCCTCCAGTACCACAAAAAAAATCAATTGCTTTCAATTTGTTTGTAATATTGTTTTCCATTTTTCCGTTCAATCCCGACATTGACAAGTAATGATACCATATTCCTTGAAAAGGTTTTTTAAAATTTATGTTATTACTCTTATAATAAATTTTTGTATTTATCATTAATACTTTCTGTAAATAATCCGGGGCTAGTCAGGACAGCCTTGTATCGTGCCGTCACTGCCGATACAGCAATAAAGCATCCCCACCCGGCAGAACCGTGGATGCCTTCATCCTGTCACAGGGTCCCGGGCACGGGAAATACTCTCCCATATCCACGCACAGATCCTTTTGTGCATCCATCATGAATGCCATCAGCGCCGTGAACCGCCCTATTGACAGGAATAGGCCCGGAATCCTTCAGTGCATTGCGTACCGGCATGACCGTGCCCACATTCCACAGGTCAACAGCGACATCAGGATATCTTTAAAAGCTGCCGGAGCAAATAGGCCGTTAGTACTGCCATTCATTGTTAATATTGTTTTCTTTTATTTGAGACCGTTAGATTACATGTTGGTTTTATCAAACTAACCGCAGATGAACGCAGATAAACGCGGATACGCTGCCTGAAAATCTGCGTTCATCTGTGTTTATCTGTGGTTTAATTAAATTCACCAACACGAATTGTAATGGTCTCTTTTATTTCCCTCGTCATTTTATCTTCCTTATAGCAGAACAGCTATAACCTCACATGCACACCGTTCTTCTTTAAATATTCCTTAACCTCAGAAACTGTATATTCTCCAAAATGGAAGATACTTGCAGCCAGTGCAGCCGATACGTTGGTCTTTTTAAACACTTCAAGTATGTGTTCCAAATTTCCGCAGCCGCCTGACGCAATCACAGGAATGTTCACACTATTGCTGATCGCTTTGGTTAGTTCTATATCAAACCCATCCTTAGTGCCGTCTCTATCCATGCTTGTGAGCATGATATCTCCGGCTCCACGCTCCTCTGCTTCTATTGCCCACTGTATCGCATCTATACCTGTAAATTCCCTTCCGCCATAGAGTGAACATTCAAACCAGCATTCACCCTGTGGAGTGTCAACCATTTCCTGACCGGTCTTATGTTCGTATCTGCGTTTGGCATCGATCGCTATCACACATGCCTGTGTCCCGAAGTATTTTGAAATTTCATTAAGCAGGTCAGGGTTCTTTATTGCAGCCGTATTGACCGAGACCTTATCAGCTCCGGCATTAAAGGCAGTCCTGGCATCCTTTAAACTTCTGATACCGCCGCCAACCGTAAGCGGCATGAACACGTTCTCAGATGTCTTTTCAATCACCTTAGACATCGTCTCTCTTCTTTCATGTGATGCTGTAATATCGAGGAAGATCAGCTCATCTGCACCCTGTTTATCGTACTCTTGTGCCAGTTCCCAAGGTATGCCTGCATATCTAATCTGTTTGAACCTGACCCCTTTTACGACCCGTCCAAAGGGAACCCCAAGATCACAGTCAAGGCACGGAATAATTCTTTTTGCTAACATCTGGTCATCTCGACAAAATTTTTCAGGATAATAAGCCCTTTAGTGCTTGACTTTTCCGGATGGAACTGGACCGCATGGATATTATCTTTTTCTACAACTGCAGCTAAATCCACACCGTAATCAGTTGTTGCAGTTATAGTGTGCTTATTTTCTGGGACGCAGTAATATGAATGCACAAAATAGAAAAAATCACCATCATTGATCCCTGAAAGTAGGTCTGAATCGCAGCGGATCCGCAGCTCGTTCCATCCCATCTGTGGGATTCTGACTCCCTGTGGCAGACGAATAACATCTCCTGTGATAAGTCCGAATCCTTCGCAATTGCTCTCCTCACCCCAGTCAAACAGAACATGCATTCCGATACATATCCCGAGCATAGGTATGCCGTCGTGTATTAAGTCGAACAGTTCATCTTCAAACGGCCTTAAATTGTTCATTCCATCGCCGAATGACCCAACCCCTGGAATAACCACTGCATCAGCACCTGAAAGTTTTGCACTATCTGATACAATAACCGGATCTCCATTGACATTCATCAATGCATTATAAATACTGCGCAAGTTTCCCATCCCATAGTCAATTATTGCAATCATAATCGCTTGAACTACCATTGTGTTTATTAAATGATCGATGAGGCAGCACTACTTCTTTGTTTGAATTGCTTTACAATTTTTGCAACATTCTTGACCACCCCACATCAATAAATTTTAAAATATGTTTAAAGAAATATTTATATAAAATGAAGTAGGCTATCGTATGGCGATACCTATGAAATATGTAATAGCAATAATACGACCTGAACGGCTTGATGCTGTCAAGCGTGAGCTTCAGAAGGTTGAAGTAAACAGATTGACAGTAACATCTGTTTCCGGATATGGGGCACAAAAAGGGCATTTGGAAGTTTACAGGGCACTGGAGTATGAAGTAAACCTCCTTGAAAAGATCAAGCTTGACATCGCAGTGAATGACGAGTTTTTAGAACCAACGATCGAGGCAATACAGCGAGGAGCCAAAACCAATGAGAAAGGGGAGATAGGGGATGGTAAGATATTCGTGCTGCCACTTGAGGATGTCATAAGGATAAGCACCGGCGAAATTGGGTCCGAAGCAATTTAGGAAGGTAAAGATATGGCTATTGTTGCAGCAGATACTGCATGGGTTTTGATCTCATCAGCACTGGTATTATTCATGCTTCCCGGGCTTGCGTTATTCTATGGCGGGATGGTGCGGCGTAAGAATGTCCTGAGCAGCATGATGCACTCGTTCGTTGCAATGGGTGTTATTGCTATAGAGTGGGTGATAATTGGTTACTCACTTGCATTCGGGACCGGAAACTGGTTCATAGGCGGATTTGAGCATGTATTCCTACGTGGGATCGACCTTTACTCAACATCAGGCACGATTCCCACATACACATTTATTGTGTTCCAAGGGATGTTTGCCATAATAACGCCTGCCCTTATCTCTGGTGCTATTGTCGGGCGTATCAAGTTCAAGTCATACATAGCCTTCGTCGCATTATGGGGCCTTATCGTCTATGCACCTGTCTGTCACTGGGTGTGGGGCGGCGGATTTCTCACAGGGGAAGCACTTGATTTTGCAGGTGGTACGGTTGTCCACATAACATCAGGTATCTCAGCCCTTGCACTCCTGGTCTTCCTTGGTAAGAGGAAAGGGTATGGCCTGGATGCAATTAAGCCGCACAACGTTACTTTCACGCTGCTTGGTGTAGGGCTTTTGTGGTTTGGCTGGTTCGGGTTCAATGCAGGGTCGGCCCTGGCTGCTGATGAGGTTGCCGGGCTTGCCTTTATAACCACGTTCATTGCACCGGCAGCTGCAGGACTTTCGTGGATGGCAGCAGAATGGACCCATAGCGGAAAACCAACCGCACTTGGATTTGCAACCGGAATTTTGGCAGGGCTTGTTGCAATCACGCCAGGCGCAGGTTTTGTCACACCGATGGCAGCACTCCTGATCGGACTTATTGCAGGAATTGTGTGCTATTGGGCTGTGATGCTAAAAGGTAAGCTGGGCTACGATGATTCACTGGATGTCTTTGGGGTTCACGGTGCTGGCGGGATTACGGGTGCGCTCTTAACTGGCGTTTTTGCAAGTGTGGGGGCCACAGGTCTTTTGCTTGGTAACTCACACCAGCTATTGCTCCAGATTGAAGGGGTCGTTATCACGATCATCTATGCGAGTGTCTGCACAATCTTAATTGGATTTGTGATTGACAGGACGATGGGACTTAAGGTTACTGAGAGTGAGGAAAATATCGGGCTTGACAAGACATGTCATGGTGAGACAGCGTATAACATTTGAGTGGATGGATCATTAGATTCCTTCCACTATTTTTTAAATCAACCTGCTAATTCACTGATGTTTTACAATAAGGAAACATCAGTAGCACATCCAGTGACCTGATTATTGTTGAAGACTTCCTGCTGTGCCATTTTTGTGGCAGTTACCTTCCCG
>Ga0255424_1155_pt1 | contig 14326 bp, 10 predicted proteins | sample ANMaggSeSYBR02F3_FD_182670 | JGI IMG/M metagenome (GOLD analysis project Ga0255424, IMG submission 182670) | Sediment cell enrichment communities from methane seep in Santa Monica Basin, California, United Staets - ANME aggregate JGI... | ecosystem: Environmental > Aquatic > Marine > Cold seeps >... | reverse complement strand
AAAAAACAACAGGATCTTTTGCAACGACTTCCAGGCATTGACTTTATTCTCGAAAATGCAAAGGATGAACCTTTCTTTGCAAATATTCCAAAATCCGTTCTTGTCCGTTCAGCGCGTTCTGTTGTTGAAGGCCTTCGTACAGATATCATTAATGGAGGCAAAGAGATAATTGATGAAAGTCCGGATTTAAGCTTAATACTTGAAAAGATTAAAAACAGCGTAAAAGATATCATGCAACTGAATCTTAAGCGTACTATTAATGCAACCGGTATTATAGTTCACACAAATTTGGGGAGATCATTGCTTCCGGCTGATGCTGTTGAAAATCTTTTAGAAATAGCCGGCAGGTATTCCAACCTTGAATTTGATCTGTCAAAAGGTATCCGCGGTTCACGATATAGTGCGGTCGAGGATATATTATGTGAAATCAGCGGTGCTGAGGCCGCAATGGTCGTAAACAACAATGCCGCTGCCGTACTGCTTTGTTTAGAAACAATAGCCAAAGAAAAAAAGGTTATAGTGTCAAGAGGGGAGCTTGTTGAAATCGGTGGATCATTTAGAATTCCTGATGTAATGGCAAAAAGTGGTGGGATTTTAAAGGAGGTTGGAACAACAAATCGTACCCATCTTAGAGATTATGAAAGAGCTGTTGAAAGTGATACCTGTCTTTTATTAAAGGTGCATAAAAGTAATTATAGTGTAGTTGGTTTTACTGCCGATGTTTCTCTAAAGGAGCTGGTTGAACTTGGAAAAAAATACAGGATTCCAGTAATGGAAGATCTGGGCAGCGGAACTTTTATAGACTTTTCAAAATATGGTCTGTTAAAAGAACCCACTGTCCAGGAATCCGTATCAGCAGGAGCAGATGTTGTAACTTTCAGCGGAGATAAGCTTCTTGGCGGCCCGCAGGCTGGAATAATAGTGGGTAAAAAAAATATCATTGATCAAATAAAACAAAATCCTCTTACCCGTGCGCTGCGAATAGACAAGCTGACTCTTGCAGCTCTTGAGAGCACCCTTCGTCTGTACAGAGATCCGGAAAAAGCTATTGAAAATATCCCAACCCTCCGAATGTTAACCCTTCCACTTGAATATATCGAAAAAAAAGGAAAAACGCTTTTAAGCATGTTGAAAAAAATAGAAAACTCAAATATGTTTATTAAGTTATTTAAGCTTTCTTCCCGTGCCGGTGGTGGATCACTACCTCTTTTAGAGCTGCCAAGCATATGTGTGGGCATCAAAATCAATGGAATGTCCGTTAATGCTGTTGAAAAACACATGCGGGAAAACACACCCCCTATAATAGGAAGAATAGAAGAAGACTATTTTATAATGGATCTCAGAACCATAAATAACGATGAGCTTTCGATTGTTGAAAACGCTTTAAGCAAAATGCCTGGAAAGGCTTTATAATGACAGGAAGTCAGCAAAAATTATATATTGAAAAGGATTCCGCCAGACAATTTCTATTATATAAAACAGATTCTAAAATCCCCGATATTAAATGTGGTATTAAAAGCGGTATTAAATATGACGCTAAATTTTCTGCAAGCCAGACTGGTCTTTCAGATGAATTTCCCGGTATGCTTACAGGCAAAGAATTTATAGACCATGCTCTTGCCAGGCTTAATTCTTCATTAAAATTCGGCGCTATGGTTGTCCGTATTGACAATATATTTAATAGTAACGAAAAATCCGGCAAAGAGAATGCACCGAAGATGCTTGTAAAACTTGCAAAAATTATTGACTCAATTTGTAAGAATGAGAAGGGCCTGTGGGGTCAGATAGGCTATGATATGCTTGGCTGGTTTTGTTTTGAAAAAAATGACGATTCCTGCATGGAGCTTGCCCATAAAGTACAAAAAGATGTTGAAGAACTTCTTAATGAAACGGTTAGCATAGGCATGGCATTTTATCCGACAACCAATTTTAATAAGCACCAACTAGTGGATAATGCACTGAAAGCACTTGATCATGCTGCATTTTTTGGCCAAAACAGCGCTGTTGCCTTTGATGCTGTGAGTTTAAATATCAGCGGTGATAAATTGTATCAGAAAGGAGACATTAATGGCGCAATAAATGAGTTCAAAACAGGGCTTCTGCTTGATCCTTTAAATGCGAATATTCATAACAGTCTGGGAGTCTGTTACGGTGTTTTGGGTTCTTTTGAAAAAGCAAAAGAAGAATTTGAAACAGCTACCTGGCTTGACTCCAGTGAAGTCATGGCTCTATACAACTCAGGATTGGTAAATCTGTTAATGGATAACAAAGACAGAGCGCTGGAACTCTTCCTTGAAGCTGAAGCCCTCGGAAAAGATGTATTTGAAGTGGAATTTCAACTCGGGAAGCTTTATCTTGAGTCAGGCAAACCGGAAAAAGGCAAGAAACATACAGAAAAAGCGGTTGGTTTAAAGGCTGAATCAGGAGCTGCTTTTCGTTGTCTCGGCGATTGCAATAAAGCAATCAACAAGATTGATGAAGCAATGGCGTCTTATAAAAAAGCCATAAAACTTAACCCCAATGATGCTGATTCTCTTTCAGCTCTCGGATATCTTTTTGATATAAAAAACGAAAACGCCGAAATTGCAATGATATTCTGCCGACAAAGTGTCGAAATTTCTCCTGATAACGGCCTGTTCAGACATAGGCTTGGAAGGCTTTATTTTAAACAAAATCAATATGAAGATGCCATGAAAGAGTTTCAAAAAGCAAACGATATAGGCTGTGACTCGACTGAATTTATTGACAAATTAAATAATTTGCCGGGCAGCTCATCATGAAAAACATTGTCCTGAACATACTGCAACAAAGCATAGATATTAAAGACAGGTTTATTAAAAACAATATAGATCTTATTATAAAAAGCGCTGACATGATAGCCATGAACATTGCCTCGGGCCACAAAATTCTTATTTTCGGCAATGGTGGAAGCGCGGCAGATGCCCAGCATATTGCAGCGGAATTTGTAAACCGTTTTCAAATTGAACGCCCTCCTCTCCCTGCCATAGCCCTGACAACCGACACATCAATAATAACAAGCATCGGCAATGACTATCATTTTGATGAAATATTTGCCAAGCAGGTAATGGCTATAGGCAAAAAGGACGATATTGCTATCGGTATCAGTACCAGCGGCAATTCGAAAAATATAATTAAAGCAATAAATACAGCAAAAAACATGGAACTTTTAACAATAGGAATGACGGGAAACGGCGGGAAACTGGCTGAATGCGCTGATCTGGTATTTTCAGTTGAATCCGGCACAACTGCAAGAATTCAAGAGGCACATATAACTTTGGCTCATATTCTTTGCGAACTTGTTGAAAGAATTCTGTTTCCTCAATAATTTTCAGGATATACCTCGGAAGGTCACAATCATTTAAATCTATAGACTTATGCCGCTTAAAAACCTATACAACTGGTGTGATTGAAAAAATATCTGCTTGATTTTAAAACATTAATGCTTAATATGTTTTGTGAAAAAGCTATTAGCTGAATGTGTTATCTGTTTGATTTTTTAAGCTAAAGGCTAATTGCTAAAAGCTAACTGCTAAAAATTTTCGATTTGATAGTTAGGAGAAATGAGTATGCCTATTTATGAATATCATTGTAATAACTGTAATAAAAATTTTGAGTACCTCGTCTTTGGAAAAGAAAAGCCGATTTGCCCTGCATGCAAAAATAAAAAAGTAGGCAGAGTTTTATCTGCATGCGGCTTTGTCAGCAAAGGAAGCGGAGGTGAAACCGCCAAAACATCCGCTTCAGATTCATCATGCAGCGGATGCTCGGCAACAAGTTGTTCGAGCTGTGGTCTTTAATGAAAAACATTAAAATAGGAACAAGAGGGAGCAAGCTGGCTCTCTGGCAGGCAAACTGGGTAAAATCCGCTCTAATATCTATAAACTCTTCTCTTTCCGTCGATCTCTTTATTATAAAGACAAAAGGAGACAAAATTCTGGACGTACCCCTTGCCATGGTCGGCGGCAAGGGACTTTTTGTAAAGGAAATTGAGGAGGCTCTTTTAGATGGGCGAATAGATCTTGCTGTTCACAGCATGAAAGACATGCCCGCAGAAATACCACCAGGCCTGTGTATAGGTGCAGTGCCAAAGCGCGAAACGCCCAATGATGTTCTTATTTCTAAAAATGGTCTTCTCTTCTCTGAACTCACAAGCGGCAGCAAAATAGGCACCAGCAGTCTTCGCCGCTCCGCCCAACTACAACATGCACGGCCTGATATCGTTATTTTGCCTTTAAGGGGCAATCTTGATACCCGCCTAAAGAAGCTCAAAACAGAAAATATGGATGCAACAATCCTGGCTGCCGCCGGCGTTAAACGCCTTAATTATGAAAGCAGAATAACCGAATATCTTGATGAAAACATAATGCTGCCGGCTGTCGGTCAGGGAGCTTTATGTATTGAAATCAGAGAAAACGATACAGAAATAGAACCAATAGTTACTGCTTTGGATCATCAAAAAACAAGGTCTGCCGTTATTGGTGAACGGGCCTTTTCAAACTGCCTGGAAGGAGGATGTCAAGTCCCTATAGCCGCCTATGGTAAAATTGAAAAGAATATATTTACTTTGAGCGGACTTGTTGCTGATATTGATGGAAAAACCATTTTAAAGAAAACCTTGTCAGGTGCTGTTGAACAATCCGAAAGTATTGGTGTTAAACTTGCTGATAGTCTTATTTCTATGGGCGCCAAAAAAATACTGGAAAACATAAAAACAGGTGACACTTTAGCCCTTTGAAAAATTGTTACAAAAACGGGAACAAATGAAAACTATGAAAGGTAAAGTCTATCTGGTTGGTGCGGGTCCTGGCGATCCAGGATTGATTACAGTAAAAGGACTGGAATGTATTAAACAAGCTGATGTTCTAATATATGATTATCTCGCCTCACCGGTTCTTTTAAATTACGCTTCAAAGAATGCTGAAATAATCTATGTCGGAAAAAAAGGCGGAGATCATACTCTGCCCCAGGATGAAATTAATTCTCTTATTGCCGAAAAGGCTAACAAGGGTTTTATTGTAACACGATTAAAGGGCGGTGATCCCTTTATTTTTGGACGTGGAGCAGAAGAAGCGGAAGTTTTAATAGAAGAAGGCATTCCTTTTGAAGTCGTTCCCGGCGTTACTTCTGCAATAGCGGCTCCTGCATATGCCGGAATTCCTCTGACTCATAGAAAATTTACGGCTACGGTTGCATTTGTAACCGGCCACGAGGACCCAACCAAAAAGGAGTCTAATATCGACTGGTCGGCATTGGCAAAAGGTGTTGGAACAATTGTTTTTCTTATGGGAGTTAAAAACCTGCCGAAAATTACAAGTCAGCTTATTAATTATGGTATGCCTTCTGATACACCTCTTGCCCTTGTTCGATGGGGAACAACTCCCAGACAGTTCTCTGTTACAGGAACCCTTGAAAATATAAATGAACGTGTAAAAAGTATCGGTCTTAAACCGCCGGCTATTATTGTTGTTGGAAATGTTGTTAAGTTGAGAAAAACAATGAACTGGTTTGAAAATCGTCCATTGATGGGAAAAAGAATTGTAGTAACCCGGGCACGGGAACAGGCTAGTGACCTGGTTAAACTGCTCTCAGATTTTGGGGCAGAGTGTTTGGAATGTCCTACAATAAAAGTGGTCCCGCCTGATGACTGGAAGCTCCTTGATGCGGCAATTGAAAATATTTCTTCCTATGACTGGCTGGTTTTTACCAGTGTCAATGGTGTAAATTACTTTTTCGAGCGACTTTTTTCAAAAGGTAAAGATGCGCGCGTATTAGGCAAATTAAATACAGCGGTAATAGGACCCGCAACAGAAAGAAGGCTTTTAAGTTTTGGATTAAAAAGCGATATTGTACCCAAAAATTACAGAGCTGAGTCAATTATTGAGGCATTCAGCAATAAAGATGTAAATGGGAAAAAAATACTCCTTCCGCGCGCAAAAGATGCAAGGCCAATCCTTCCTGTTGAGCTGACAAAGATGGGGGCTATCGTTGATGAGATAACATCGTATTATACCAAAGAAGTTCCGGATTCTGCCGATTTATTATTGAAACGACTTAAAGAAAACACAATAGATCTTATAACATTTACAAGTTCTTCAACTGTAAAAAACTTCAAAGCTATTTTACCTGACAATGTTTTTGAGACTCAGATGAAAGATATAACCATTGCCTGCATTGGCCCCATAACCGCTGATACTGCAAAAAATCTTGGATTTGACGTTCACATCGTTGCAAATTCTTTTACTATACCAGGATTATGTGAAGCCATTTTAGATTATTATAATGTAACTACTCAGGTGGATAGGCTGAAGGCTGAAGACTGTTAGGAAAAAGCACATTTTGAGGCCATGTTTAAAGTACGGCAATCGTACTCTTCTGTCCCCTTCAGCCTGACTATGTGAATAGTCACATTATAACCTGAGTTGAGCAATAAAAAAGGGCAATATTAAAAAAATAATATTGCCTTTTTTTTTATTCAGATGTATTTTAGGAACAGCAGGTTCCTGGTGTGTTGCAGCTTGAGCACCCTGCGCTAAAATCAACTCCCGATGAAACTTTAAATCCAAATGTCGTAAAATCAACCTTTATAGGTTTAACCTTCTCCATGAAATCCTTGTTAACAACATACTGAAACTCGTCTACGGTATATATGTTGTCTGTATCTTTGGACTCATCCAGAGCCATTGATAAAGAAGGACCTCCTCAACCGCCCTCATTCAAAAAAATCCGAATAGGTGCAACATTTCTGCCTTTAAAATAGTCAGCTACTTTTACTGAAGCTGCTTCTGTAACTTCAAACATCATATCCTCCCTAAATTATGCGTAGTTAGTGCCTGAACAAAAACTGCTAATTTTCGTTCGGGTACTAGTTAAACTCAACAAAATTATCCGAATTAAAAATTCAAACATAAAAATAGCCCTTTAATTTCATTTGTCAATGCCGAAAAATCAATTTCTTGTCAAGAATTTGTCTTATTGCTGCGGACAGCTTATTTATAGTGAACGGCTTCTGAATAAATCCGTTGCAGCCACGGTTTAATATATCAGTCGCCTGACCGTCTATGCTGTAGCCACTTGAAAGAAGTACCTTTATATGCGGCTTGATCTCCTTCTTACGGTCATAGGTATCGCCACCACTTATATTAGGCATGATCATGTCTAAAATGACAATGTCTATGTCATCCTGATTCTTCTGATACATCTCAACTGCCTCACGTCCATCTCTGGCCGTGATCACTCTACAGCCCATTGCTTTCAGTAAATCCCGCCCTACATCTTAGATAATCTCTTCATCATCTACCAAAAGAACAGTTTCGGTTCCCTTTAACAACTTTTCTGTAATCTTGGCGGCATTTGCAATCTTTTTTTCTGATGCAGGCAAATAAATGCTGAAGGTGGCACCCTCACCCTTCCTGGATTCTACATCAATGTATCCATCGTGGCCCTTTATGATGCCATAGGCTGAGGCCAAACCAAGACCGGTTCCACGGCCCATCTCTTTGGTAGTAAAAAACGGATCAAATATTCGTTGCTGGGTCTCTTTCTCCATGCCCACCCCAGTGTCGGTAACAGCCAGCACAACATACTTGCCAGGCTTGGGGACATATAGCCTGTCCTTTATATTCCTGTGTTCTGTATTAAAGGTCTTCAAAATCAAATCGCCTCCATCAGGCATAGCGTCAGCCGCATTAACATACAGATTCCACAAAACCTGTTCAATCTGACCCTTATCTGCCTCAACTGCAAGAAGATCGGGCAATAGCTCCAAATAAAGCGTAATGTCCTTTCTTGTTCTGCCAAAAACCTCAGAAGTATCTTTCACCAACTTATTCAGATTAATATGCTTTAGTTCATATTTTCCCTTCCTCGCATACCCTAAAAGCTGCGAAGTTAGCTTGGATCCGCTTTCGACCTGTTTTTCTATGCTTTTCAGCCGGTTGTAATTTGGATCTGCCGGATTGGTATTCATCAGCATTAAGGATGCATTGCCAAGCAGCCCCATTAGCAGGTTGTTGAAGTCATGAGCAATGCCTCCGGCCAGAGTCCCGATAGATTCCATCTTCAGAGCCTGAAAAAGTTGCCTTTCAAGAAGTTTGCGCTCAGTAACATCATTACCAACGCAAAGTATTTCTACTACGTTTCCATCCTTGTCATGAATAGCCTTATTTGTCCATGAAACCCATATCCTTCCACCATCTTTCCGCATGTTCTCATTCTCGTTGATAGCATGTTTCTCAGGGTTAAGCACGATCTCCCGAATCATTGCCGCGAGATTTCGTCGTTCACTATCAATTTTTGGCACCAGGCTGCCAACAACATTCTTGCCGAGTATCTCATTTTCAGTGTAACCAAAAAAATGTTGAGCAAATTCGTTGAAAAATGTGACATTACCCTGAGAGTCCATTCGTAAAATAATGCTGTTCGCATTCTGTACAAGCTCACGGTACTTCAATTCGCTTCTTTGTAAAGCCTCCTGTGCTTTCTTCTGATCGGTTATATCGCGGAAGACCAGAACTACACCAATAATTCCCCCTTTATCATCTCTGATAGGCGCACCGCTGTCATCAACAGGTCTTTTCGTTCCGTCTTTGGCTATCAACACCGCATGGTTTGACAGCCCGACAATAACACCTTCCCTGAGTACCGTTGCAACAGGATCATCAGCCTGTTTACCGGTTTTTTCATTTATAACTTTGAAAACATCTTTTAGAGGTTTGCCTATAGCTTCTTCCTGTTTCCAGCCCGTCAAAGCCTCGGCTACCGGATTCATAAATGTTATTAATTTATTGACATTGGTGGCAATCACGGCATCGCCTATACTTTTGAGTGTGGTGGCAAGCCATTGTTCGCTTTCCTTTAATTTCCTTTGCGTCGTATGCTTGTAAATGGCCATCTCAATGGTCGTATATAATTCTTTCTCCTGAAAAGGTTTGAGTATATAGCCAAATGGCTCAGTTATTTTTGCACGCTGTAATGTTGTATCATCAGAATAAGCGGTGAGATAGACTACTGGAATATCGAAATGATCACGAATGTGCTCAGCCGCTTCAACACCGTCCATAGCCCCTTTAAGCACGATATCCATCAGCACTAAATCCGGATGTATTTCCATTGCTTTTTTAATGGCTTCCTCACCGGAAGAGGCGATACCAACAACGGAATATCCTGAACGGTTTAACGTATTTTGTATATCCTTGGCTATGATGCCTTCATCTTCAACAATCAAAATTCGTGAATTCGACATCTCCCTGGCTCCTTTGCTTTACCTTTTTAATCTCAATGAGGGGAAGGTAATCTTAAACTCTGTTCCACGACTTCTATCAAGCTCAATGGTACCATTAAGCTGTTTTACTAAAGTAGTTACTAATTCCAAACCCAATGTTTCTGTGCTGCGAAAGTCTACATCTTTTGGGAAGCCGGCACCATTATCACTGACAATTAATGTAACCATATTACTTGATTGTTCGTTTTGAACAGGCAAATCCTCTGCCATACGAAGTTCGACGCGTATTTTGCCTTTAGTGCTCTCAGGGAAAGCGTGTTTCAAACAATTTGAAACAAGCTCATTTATAATCAAACCGCAAGGTACGGCGATATCAATACTCAGAAAGACATCATCAACACTTATGTCCAAAGTAATGGTCTCCGGATGTATCGCATATAAACTCAGCAAATGAGTCACAAGCTTATTGGTGTATTCAGCAAAGTCAATCTTTGCCAGGTCCTTTGATTGATACAGTCTTTCATGGATTAGCGCCATTGACCTCACACGACTTTGGCTTTCCTTGAATATTTCCATGTCATGTTCGTCCCTGATATATGCGGATTGAAGCCTGAACAGACTGGAAATGATCTGCAAATTGTTTTTAACCCGATGATGAATTTCCCTAAGGAGTACTTCTTTCTCGCTAAGGGATTCCTTAATCTGCTCTTCTGTCTTTTTCATCTGATCTAATAGTCGGGCGTTTTCCAGAGAAATGGCCGCTTGTGAAGCCAGGAGTTCGGTCATCCTTGCCTTTTTCGAGGTGAAAACCTCATCAGACAAACGGTTTTCGAGATATAGGATTCCGATTATACTGGACTGTTTGATCAGGGGAAGACAAAGGACAGAGCGAAGCCGCAAGGTCTGAACCTCGGGATTGTCCTTAAATTCACCTTCTTCCGAAGCATTGTTTAGGGTCAGCATTTCTTTAGTTCGATGCACATAACGGATGATCGCTTTGCAAATATCTACGGCATCTTCAAAATTATATTTGACGGTTCGGACCACACCTTTTTCAGTGATGTGACTTTCAGCACAGACAATGAAACTCCCGTTCTCTTCAACCAAAAGATACCCGTGCTGGGCTCCCGAGGCCTCCAGAACAACATTCATAATTCTTTTCAACAGGACATCCGGGTCGATCTCTGCTGAAATAGCAAGAGAGGATTTCATCAGGTAGTCAACATCCAGACTTGGAAGTGTATAGCTAACCGGCTCTACTTCTTCCGGCATGTATGTAGGAGCTTCTTCCTCTAAATACTCCGGGTATTTCTCCATGAGAAAGATTTCTTTACGTTCAGCATGGCAATTTTTATACAGACGGATTGCTTCGGCAAAGTAAACTCTCTCTGTACCTGTGCCGGCGTTCTTGAGAAGCTCGGCTCTGCATTCATTAAGGTGAGCTTCCAGCAGAGTAAATCGGTGTTCATGCGCAACAGCTATAGCATCAAAATAGAGACTTCTGGCTTTTCTGAAATCGCCGGTAACTCTTTCTAATTCTGCATGGATAAAAGCAAGATAAGGTTTAAGCATTGGCCCGTATTGAGCCCAGGTTTCAACCTTTTTGATAAGCGGTTGAATATAAGATAATAATTTTTCTTTGCTTTTGTAAACTTTTCCCCTTGCATACAGCCTGAGGGCATTCAGTACCTGAAAGACATGCCACTGTCGCTTCAGTAGATGGTCGGTAAGCCCTCTCAGATACTTTCTGACTTTAAATAAATACTCTTCAGCCTTTTCATACTCTCCGAAATAATAGTGGGTCAAAGCCATGTGCACATAATAGCTCCCTGCAGCGGCAATATGATTTTCCTTCTCCCATTTTCTAATCTTCTCCTCCATAGGGACGGGCGTATAATTTTTTTTCATCGGCGCAATCCACCCCGCCTGCATGGCCTCGGCCAGAGCAACGGAAAAGGATAAATGGTACTTTTGAGAAAACTGTAAACATTCCTTGGCATATTCCTCGATTGCAGCCAGGTTAGCTCCCTGCACCTGAAGGCCCCACATCAAGGGTCCATAGGAAAGCCCCGCATTATACAAATCACCGCAGTTCTTCCCGCACTGGATCGCTTTCAGACAATGTTTAGCCAATTCTTCGGGATGATACCGCGTATGCATAGTAACCCAGGCAACTCCGTTCATCCCCCTGGTGGCCCCAAAGGTGTTTGGGTATTTTTCACACAAATTAAGAGCCAGATCTTCATATCGAAAGACTTGATCAAATTTTTCTTGCTCCCCTAGATAAAGCCCCATCATGGAAAAAGAGTAGATCACTGATTCATCCATGCCGCCTTCCAGGCAGTGCCGGGTTGACTGCACTGCCGAAAGATAAAGCTGTGGCACCAGACCTGACATGTATAAATCCGGGATAAGTTCACTGTAAAACGCCAATTCAATCTTACTCTTCCTTTCCTTAGTAAACGGCATATCAAGAATAGCGTCCCAAATGTTAACAGCATATTGAGAGTCGATCTCATTCATCAATTGCTCACGTTTTTGTTCCGCTACCTCAGGATCATCCGGAATCGATTTTCCGAAAAATGCCAACCCGCGGTTAGCAGTTTCAATTGCTTTTATAAAATTGCCTATAGATGAAAGTGAAGTTGTCTGTTCGGCCAGTGCTTCGGCCTTGTCCAAATCAGTTTTGGCACGTTCAAGCAATTGATTGAGCAGTTTTTCCGAGTTTTCATATTTTCCGCACATCAGCTCGGTTTTTGCCAGTTTCCGGTATATCTTAAATGTCTTATCATATTGTACCTCCCAGCAGTTATCCGGCAAGACCTCAAGACTTTGCCGAAAATACTCATTGGCTGCTTCTGTTGCCAGCGAACCCAAGGCCTTGTTGCCCGCATGATAGCTGATATCAGATAATCGGTAGGCAACATTTCTGTCTAAGATACTTTCTTTTCCTAAGTGCAGGTGAGCAACAATGGTAAACAGGTTATCCAGTTTTTCCAGATCAGATCCTTTGGGCACAGCGGAAAGGAGATACTCTCCGATCTGCCAATGTATCTGCCGCTTCCTTTCGGGTTTTATCAGCGTTAGAGTTGCCTCCTGTACCCGGTCATGAACAAATTGCAATTGATCTTTGCTTTCTATTAAAAGTCCCTGGCTTAAAGCCGGCTTTAACTTTTCAAATGTTTTAAGCAACGTAATTTCTCTTGTCAAAGCAATTTCATCAGGTATGAAACGGTTTCCCATGCAGGCGCAGTATTCGAGCAGCTCAAAAGTATCATCGGATAGTTTTTTTATCTTCGTGGTAAAAAGCGATACTACTGTGGCCGGCATGTCAGAACGAGCTATCTTATCCATATCCCATTGCCATTGCATGTTTTCATTTAAAATGAGCAAATCTTCGTTATATAAATAGGACAGCATCTCGCTCACAAACAGAGGATTACCTTCTGTCAGTTCGGCTATAAAATCGGCTAAAACCTTGACTTGTGAAAGGGGCAAACCAAGGATATAGGAGACCATATCATGGCAGTACTCGGGTTTAAGTGGTTCCAGCCTGACTTCTTTCATGGGTCTGGTGTCTTTTTTGAGGCTTTGCAATAACTTAGTCAGGGGATGGCTTGAATCAACCTCATTATGCCGATAAGCTCCTATTAAAAACAGGTATTGATGTTCCTTATAGTTGTCAAATATATTGGCAAGAAAATCAAAGGAAGCAATATCACACCACTGAAGATCATCAATAAAAAGCACAAGCGGATGTTTTTCTGCGGCCAGGCAAGTCAAAAAACGGCCAAAGACATCATGGAAACGGTTTCCTGATTCCACAGGAGGAAGAGGTTTAACTTCCGGTTGTGGGCCTATCAGGATCTCCAGTTCCGGTATCACATCAATGACCACCGCGCCATTGTTTCCAACTGCTTTGATAATTTTTTGCTTCCATAAAACAACCCTTTCGTTACTTTCCGTCAAAAAGGTCCTCACCAAATTTCTTAGAGCATGGATAATAGAGCTATACGGAATATTCTTTTGATAAACATCGAACTTTCCTGATGTAAAATAGCCCCTATGTTCCACGATAGGTTTCTGAAGCGCTTGAATCAATCGGGTTTTACCAATGCCTGGAAGCCCTGATATGAATAGAGAGTTGAAAAAACCTTGTGCTGCTTTATTATATTCCTCAAGTATAATTTCAGTTTCTATATCGCGTCCCACCATCTTTGAAACAAAGGCAACTCGATGGGTACGATCATAAATTCCTAAAGGAAATTCGCTGATCGCGCCTCTTGCCGCATATTCATCCCGGCACCGCATGAGATCGGCCAGAAACCCGGTGGCGCCCTGGTAACGTTTCTCAGGCTGTTTGAGCATTTGTTTGGCTATGATTTTACCTATCGCAGAAGGAATAGCGGGATTTAATTCGTGAACGAGCAATGCCTCTTCCGCAAGGTGGGAATGGATTAATTCGAGTGGATCGGTAGAAAAAAAAGGAAGTCGTCCGGTCAGCAATTCATAGGAGACAATCCCAAACGAATAAAGGTCACTGGGAAAATCAACTCTATGGTTAATTCTGCCGGTCTGTTCGGGAGAAGTATAGGCAAGAGTATCCTCCACAAAAGCGCGGTCATAAATGAAATGACTTATATCGCTTACATCAATAGAGGTTATAAAATCAATTAACCGGATATCAAGAGACTCCGGCTGAATTAATATATTATGCGGCTTGATGCCGCCGTGAATAATACCTGCCTCATGAGCCTTATTGAGAGCTTCCGCTATCCCGCAAGCTATGGTGAAAAAATCATTTAAGTTAATTTTTTTTTGTTTCCTGGACCACTGGTCAAGAGTTATCCCCTGGAAATAGTCTTTGGTAAAAAACTGGACGTTTTTTCTCACCTCAAAGGATAAAGGCGTGATAAGACGGATATCGTTTAAAACCTTAAGATGCTCGATCTTCTGCCGAAAATGTCTTTTTTGATCTTCAGATATGGATGCCGCTTTCAGAATCTTAATAACCAATGGCCGATGAGGGTTTTTTTTATGAAAACCTTTATAAGCGACGGACTGTGGGCCCTCACCCAACTTTTC
>Ga0255424_1166_pt1 | contig 14665 bp, 10 predicted proteins | sample ANMaggSeSYBR02F3_FD_182670 | JGI IMG/M metagenome (GOLD analysis project Ga0255424, IMG submission 182670) | Sediment cell enrichment communities from methane seep in Santa Monica Basin, California, United Staets - ANME aggregate JGI... | ecosystem: Environmental > Aquatic > Marine > Cold seeps >... | reverse complement strand
GCCAGCGGCGGTGGGATGGTTGTCGCCAAAATCAACGGCAAAAACGAGCTGCTGGAACTGAAAATCGACCCCGAAACAGTCGATCCGAACGACATCGAAATGCTCGAAGACCTGATCAAGGCAGCGGTCAATGCCGCCAACGATAAATGCCAGGACGAGCTTAAAGAACAGTTTTCCGAGATGACCGGGACAATGAATATACCAGGTCTGGAAAATATCGGAAAACTCCTCGGTATGGGATAATGAGTAATACACATACAGAAAGTATGAATCAACTGATGAAGCAGTTCGCACGACTGCCAGGTATCGGTTCGCGAACGGCGCAGCGGCTGGCCTATTATGTTCTCACTCAGCCAGCCGAGGAGGCTCTGTTACTGGCCGATGCGATTCGTGACGTCAAAACGAAAATCCATCACTGCCGTAGCTGTTACAACCTCAGTGAACAGGAGTTGTGCGAAATCTGCCGTGACCAACGTCGGGACCACTCGATTATCTGCGTTGTCGAACAGCCCAGGGACCTGATACGTCTCGAAGAAACAGGCCTTTGCAACTGGGTATATCATATACTATTAGGACACCTGGCGCCACTGGAAGGCATAACGCCCGAAGACCTGACCATCGAGGCGTTGCTTAAACGCGTGCAAACCGAAGACATCAAAGAAATAATCATGGCTACCAACCCGGATATGGACGGAGACGGGACGGCCCTGTATGTCAGTTCGCTACTCAGCGAGGCAAACGTAAAAGTTACCCGCCTGGCACGTGGGCTACCGAGTGGCGGCAGCATCGAATACGCCAATAAATCCGTCCTCAGCGACGCTATTAACGGCAGAACAGAAATGAGTATGTAAGTGAACGGGTGAACGGCTGGACGAGTGGATGGGTAGGCTATTGTTATATTTCGGTTTATTGGATGCCCAAGTTTAAGAAATTTGTAACCGTTCATGCTTTTTACAGGTTACTTTCTTTCGCCCTTTCAGGCGCTCTATAGTGGTTGTCGCAATCTATCCGGGGGCTTACGCCACCCGGTTATGCGCTCTTACGGCCCTTCGGGCCTAATAAGGAAAAGAACCCGTGAACGATTACAGAAATTTCAACCAAACTCGACGAGACAGGTTGACGATAGAACTGATAGCGTGGGCTTACGACCCATATTGTTTATCGCAGGAAAGGATTGATTTCTGATGCGTCTGGATATGTCGCAACAAATGAAGATGGACCAGCGTATGGTGCTGGCTCCACGGATGATCCAGTCGATGGAAATTCTGCAACTGCCGCTACTGGCTCTGCAGGAACGCATCGAGCAGGAAATGCTCACCAATCCCGTCCTGGAGTTGGAGGAACCAGCCGGCGAACAAGCCGATCAGGACGTCAATCAAGAAAACTCCGCCGCCAACAGCGATATTGCCGAAAGTGAACAATCACTGTCGATCAAGGAAGACAACAGTAAAAAAGAAGATTTTCAGCGACTGGACAACCTCGGCAGCGATTACGAAGAATACCTCGAACGAGCCTATGCGCCACCGCGACGGGGTACCCCCGGCGATCGCGACCCTAAAATGGAAGCAATGCAGAATACCGCAGCGCCAGGGCAGTCCCTAAACGAATTTCTACATGAGCAGTGGCTATTCGTGGAATGCGAACCCATCATAAAAAAAGCCGGTGCTGTTATTATCGACTATATTGACGAAACCGGCTACCTTTCGGTCGAACTGAAAACATTGGCCGAACACATTCGTCAGCCGATTAACTCGGCACAACTCGAACAGGCACTGGCCATAGTGCAAAAACTGGACCCGCCCGGCGTTGGGGCCCGTAACCTCGCCGAATGCCTGCTCATCCAACTACAAAACACCAACGAAGACCGCTCACTTGAGATTGAGTTGGTTAAAAACCATCTCAAAGACATCGAGATGAACCGCTTCCCTGACATCGCTCGCAAAACCGGCCGTAGTATCAACGACATCAAACATGCTATTCAAGTAATCTCCCATCTGGACCCCCATCCGGGTACGCAGATCGGCAGCCATAACACAACATACATAATGCCGGAAGTTATCGTGGAATACGACGAGGAAAATGATAATTACCACGCCCGGCTTTCCGACGGCAGCAGTCCTTCACTTCGAATCAATAACCTCTATGGAAAAATGCTCAAGGACGGCAAACTCAACCGCGATGCCAAAGAATATCTGCAGAACAGTGTACGGTCCGCCCGCTGGCTGATCGAATCCATCGAACAACGGAAGGCCACGCTGTTGCGCGTGGTCAATCACGTACTGCGTAACCAGAGAGACTTTTTCGATCAAGGCCCTCAGTATCTCAAACCCCTGCCTATGGTTGACGTAGCCGCCGAACTGGGCATTCACGTGGGTACTGTCTCTCGAGCCGTTTCCGGCAAATACCTCCAAACCCCAATCGGCATCTATCCCCTGCGTTTTTTCTTCAGCGGCGGTACCGAAACCGCTAACGGCGAAAGCGTCAGTTGGGACGCAGTCAGGGCCAAGCTCCAGGAAATAATCGATAACGAAGACAAGTCCAAACCATTTAACGATGATAAACTGGTCCAGGAATTGCAAAAACACGGCCTTAAACTCGCCCGACGCACTATCGCTAAATACCGCGGCCTGATGAATATCCCGCCCGCCCGGCGGCGCAGGGTATTCGAGTGATTTTTTGGCATACTTCTTGACGGACCTGATGTATTAGTTTATTTTCAAATACTACCTGTTGCGGAATCTTTAGTGTGAGATACATTAACTTTTATGTAGAAGGTAAATAATGAACAGACGTGATTTTCTAAAAAATATTGTTTTTTCGGCTGGGGCTGCCGCCTTGTCGAGTTCGGTTGCCGGCGCCTCCGTTGCCCTGTCAAACAAGACATCAAATTTACGTATGGGCCGAAAACGCCCTAACGTCATCTATATCCTGGCCGACGACCTGGGCTACAAAGAACTCGGCTGCTACGGCCAAAAAAAGATCCGAACCCCTAATCTTGACAAATTGGCGGCGGAAGGCATGCGATTCACCAAACATTACTGCGGCCAAGCCGTTTGCGCCCCTTCTCGATGCGCCTTATTGACCGGCAAACACATGGGACACGCCTATATCCGGAACAATTACGAAACCGAGGGCTATCAACTTGCCATTCCGAAAGAAACATTGACCGTTGCCAAGATATTCAAACAGGCCGGTTACAAAACCGGCGCAATAGGCAAGTGGGGTCTGGGAGGCCCAGACACGGAAGGGAACCCCAATAATCAGGGTTTTGACCTGTTCTATGGAAATCTCGGACAGGTTCAGGCTCACTGGTATTATCCACCGCACATGTGGCGAAATAAAGAGAAGGTGCTCTTCGAAGGCAATGCCAACTATTCCGGTACGCATTACTCCCATGACTATATGGCTGAAGAGGCGCTCCGGTTTATCACTGAAAATAAAAACAATCCTTTTTTCCTTTATGTGCCATTCATAATTCCGCACGTATCGCTTCAGTCGCCGCAGGACTCTATTGACGAATATCTTCCCCTGGGCTGGCCGGAAACCCCCTACGCAGGCGGCCATTATTCCGCATGCGATAAGCCCAAGGCAACATACGCGGCGATGATAACACGAATGGACAGAGACATCGGACGGATTATGGACCTGCTTAAAAAAACCGGGATCGATGATAATACAATTGTTATTTTCTCCAGCGATAACGGCACAACGTATTGTTGTGGAGTTGACTATGACTTCTTTGATAGCGTCGGCTCTCTGCGCGGCCTGAAGGGCAGCCTTTATGAAGGCGGCATTCGCGTCCCAATGATCGCGCGCTGGCCGGGAAAAATAGAGCCCGACTCAACTTCTGACCATATATCGGCCTTCTGGGATTTTCTTCCCACCTGCTGTGATATAATCGGCACTAAAATACCGAATGACATTGACGGCATTTCTTTTTTGCCCACATTATTAGGCAAGCCGGACCAAAAGCAACATAAATATCTGTACTGGGAGTTTAAGGCTTATGGCAGCCAGCAGGCCGTTCGAATGGGCAAATGGAAAGGTTTCCGTAAAGACATTACCAAAAATCCCACTCCTCCGCTGGAACTGTATGATCTTGAGAACGACATCGGCGAAACCACTAATGTAGCCGGCTCTAACCCTGCCATTGTAACTCAGATTGAACAAATAATGACCGACGCACACACCTATTCCGCTAAATTTCCAATTCTGCACGGAGAGGGATAAATCAGCGTAAAGGAATACTCTGACAAAACCATAATAAGTCAGGGCGATTCGCCCTGACGAGGGTCGGCGAGACGCCAGCGATACAGGTTTTTTAGAATGCCTAAATAAAGAACGGGACGGCTCTGGTATGAACCGCCCCGTTTTTTCAATGATTACATAAATCGTCTAAGCAATAAGCTTAGTTGCCCAGATAGCTGTCGTTGTCATCCGGTCCCCCAATAGCACTGTCATACATAAATCCATCACCACAACCGCCACTGCCGGTTCCCCAGCCGCCAAGCATTTTTGGTGCATGGATCGATATGGTTCTTGCGCTATCGTGATAGGTGTAGATATTATCCTCTGCCACGCCGACACAGGGGTTGCTGTATCTTTTTACATGTGTATCGGCAAAGAGGACGTTTTGCATTTCTACCTGGTGGTTATTGGAATTGCCGTGTTGCATATTAGTGGTTTCACCAGCCACAATACTCGTATCATCCCATGTACCAGAGAAGAGATCGGTTCCTATATTCACATCATCACCTGTTTTGGGCATAGCCTTGGAGTCAGGATTCTTCAGGAAACCATAAGTGTCGTCATCAGAATCATAAGCAGGGCTCTTATCGGCAGCCAGTACCAGGGAAGCGGAAGCGGAAGAGTCAAGTGCCCTGTTCCAAGGATCGTTATAAGAGAAGCTTAGATGATTACTGAAACCAAAATCATTAAGATCCTCCCAGAGTTCGATGTCTGGTAAGCCCGCATCTAAAGCATATTCGATTGCCTCATCCAATCCCATCACCCTGTCTTCCGGGGCACTGGGGCAGACGAACATCTTGGGATCGACGTCCTCATGCTTGACCAGCAGATACAAACAACTCCCCGCCGACTGCCGATTACGACTATGATACGGCGGATCAGGATTCTTATCGCACCAACCTGTGCTGGTATTAAGGCCCTCGGGAGCATTGTATTCAGTGATACTACCGTTGCCGCCGAAGCCCCATATCTTATTTAGATTACTTCTCCACGCCTTGGGATTGGCATCGCGGTACTCGTTCTGATACATCATAATGGCCTTACCGATACCGTTGAGCTGGCTTGCGCACTGAATACGCTTAGCCAGTTCGCGAGCACGGCCCAAGGCCGGCATCAGAATCGAGACCAACAGGGCGATAATTCCGATTACCACCAACAATTCCACTAATGTAAAACCTTTTGTACGTCTCATAGCTTGGTCCTCCATAAAAATAAGACCTACAACCAAAGCCCGGAGCAAAATAACAGCCGATATAAAACTATTTTATTATGGCGGTCAGGTTCCCACACGGAAACCTCTTACCGGGCCACTTAATTAGTCAGTTTGTTTATAGTCCGATAAACTCCTGTTCCAGCTATTACAAGCTGGTCCTTACTAAACGGATTTACGGAGCTTTCCAACTATATTCCAAGGCAGGTGTAAAAAGGTGTGATATTTAAGGTATGAATGAAAGAATAAATATAATAGCAAAATATAAAACTATCACAGACTCTTACTCGTCCTTCACCTACCTGCTCCATTTTGAATTATATCACAATAAAACATTCTGTCAATAAAAAAACGGGAATTTTATTCCGAATATCAGCATATAAACCAATTTTTCGTATTGTTGCTGCTCTATCTCATTGGTATATATACAGTTATGTTGACACAGGCATTTTGAGCCATCATCTCGTTTTTTAGACTTCCGTCAGTATCGTCAGTATCGTCAAATTAAACACCAGTGCTATAAGTTCTTTGCCTCCCGATGTTAGATCACGGGGACTGTTTTTACGCCATTTTCTGGACTTGTGGCGGTTGCATCAGATTTAGTGCTTTTGTAAAATAATTCGTTATGGTATTGTGACTTAGCGTAATATTGACGCCAGCGTCAAAAGTATTTTGCCCCCTCGATTTTGGTGCGTTGGCATTGTTTTTGCGGTTTTTTTCAGACTTTTGACGGTTGCATCAATATTGACACTGGGAAACTAATTAAATGACTGTATGAGAAACTGAAATGATAGGCATTAGTTTTATATATGACTTACGCGAAAATCTGCTGGAGAAGAAAACTTTCTTTGTGAAGGCATTAGATGACGTTTCGCCCAGCCCGGACTGCCATAGTGAGGTTCTCCTGGAGGATTCGTCCTATCTCCTTTGCAGTACGAGACATAACGAATATCCTGTCAGTTTTTTTACCGCCGGTGAATTCACCATATACATCGAAGGAAAAATTTACGGCCAAGATGGACCTGCCATTCGGAAATCGTTGTGTGAGTTGGGGAAGGATTTAATTGATAACAAAAAAAATATAAAAAAGGCTGTATCTGAATGGATTTTAGTAACAGAAGGGGATTTTATTGTTTTTTTGCTACATAATCCATCCCGCAGGATATTCATATTAAATGATGTTTTTTCGCGTCTTCCATTATACTACCACATTTCAGATAAAAAACTGATAATTTCCCGAAATTATCGGTTTATCTCCCAACTTGTTCCCAATAGAGACTTTAGCAGAATAGCCATTGCAGAGTACCTGCTGTTTTGTTATTCCCTTGGCCCCCGAACATTTCTGAAAGATGTTAACCGACTGCCGGCGGCGAGCCTTGTCCAAGTCGATATTGAGAAAGGAACCGTTCGTCAGGAAACCGTTTATGAGTTCAATTTAGATAACAAGAAATACCGAAATCGGTCGGCCCAAAGGAACGCAGCCGAGTTGGTCAGGTTGTTCACCCAAAGCTGTCGCGAGAAAACCAGTGGCCAGGGAATAAAGGGAGATTCCTCATATAGTTCCCATTCAGGAAGCTGCCAAAATAAGGATGGTACGCACGGTCTGAATGTATTGTCTCTAAGCGGCGGTATGGATTCGCGGGCAATAGGAGCAGGGTTCTACCATGAGCAAATTCCATTTGTCGCAACTACCTGGCTGGATTATCAAAAAAAGAGCCAATTAGAAGTTGATACGGCCAAGATAGTAGCAAAAGCATGCGGGGCGGAATGGCAATTGTTCCCGCTACAATTTTCGCCGGTCAAAGATGTCCTCAGGCTGCTGTGGATGAAAAACGGACAGATCATATTGGCCAGACCACATTCCCTGCAATATCTCGACCGGATAAAACAGCAATACGGTTCCAATATAACCCACTTTACCGGTAGCGGGGGCGACCTAATGCTCCGTGATCTCAGGCCCATCAGAATGATTATGAATGCCGATGATTTGGTAGAATATATTATTAACAAAAGACAGGTTATTCCTATAGAGGTTGTGGCCGCCCTGACACAAATTTCAGAACAGGAAATACGCGAGCACCTGAAAAACCACGTGCTGAGTTATCCGGAAAATAAATGGGACCAAAAGTTAATACATTTCATAATATACGAACAGAGCTATAAACGAATACACGAAGCAGAAGATTTCCGCAAACTGCTTTTCTGGACTGATTCGCCGTTCTGGTCGGTACGATTCTTTCGGTATACGATGAACTGCCCCGACAGCCAGAAAAGCCACAGGCTCCTCTATACAAGGTTTCTCAATCTACTGAATCCGGCGGTGGTCCAGATCGGCTACGCTCGAAACAGTACGACTGTTCCCATTTCGATTGCGAAGGATCGATACAGAATTTACCAGATAATCAGTACCATGCGTCGCTGGCCTAATCCGATACGATTTGTCTGGAAAAAAGTAAAAAGGTTATATAAATCGAACGATATTTCCCGCAGAACAGTCAACCCTCCGTCCGACCTGATTAACTGCATGAAAAAGCAGATACAAAATTGTGATACAATCAATCAGTATCTATCCCGGCGGGACCTGGAAAAAGTTATTGATAATCCGGCTCTGCTGGGGCATTCGGAGGCTTTGGCCTGCTTATTTACTGTAATCTCGACTATCGAGGATTTATCCCGTGGCAAAAGCACGATAGAGGATTATCCCGAAGCCAATCTGGATCCGTTTGGTTAGAAAGCCGCATGGTCTATAAGACCACCCTCCAAGGCTGAAAACCGATACGAGAATATATATGTCTGAAAGTCCAAAGAATCCTCAACAGTCATCCCGTCCTGAACAAACTCTCTACAAACGAACCGTTAAGGGCGGTTTATGGATTTTTGCTCTGAGAGGTTTTACGCAATTGCTATCTTTCGCCAGGTATATAATCCTGGCAAACATCCTCGCTATTGCCGACATAGGACTGTTGGGGGTGGCAATGTTGATGATGCAGGCACTGAACACCTTTTCACAAACCGGATTTCAAGCAGCTTTGATCCAAAAAAGGGATAATGTACAGGCCCATCTCGATACCGCCTGGACAATAGGGCTTTTTCGGGCTGTAGTACTTTACGCGGTACTGTATTGGGCTGCCTCTTTTGCTGAGTTGCCCATATTTAAGGTCCCGCCGGAGAAGGTTTTTCTTGCTATTTCCATCATTCGCGTGCTCGGTATATCGTTTCTTCTCACCGCGTTAAGCAATATCGGCATAATTTATTTCCAGAAAGAGTTGGAATTCCATCGGCAATTCGCATTACAAATCATCGCTAACTTATCCAATGTAGTGATAACAATCTTTGTTGTATTGGCTTACCGGACTGTTTGGGCATTGGTAATCGGCAAATTGGCGGGAGAGTTGGCTCGCCTCCTTTTGAGCTACGTTTTTCACCCATACCGACCGCGAATTCGTCTTGATTTCGACAAAGCCAGGGAATTATGGCATTTTGGCAAATGGATATTCGGAGGGACAATCATAAGTTTTATTGTGCTCCAGGGCAACGATTTCTTTATCTGGTGCTATCTGGGTATCTCCGCATTGGCACTATATCAAATGGCCCTTAAATTATCCGCAATCCCAACAACTGAGATCACCCTTGTAATTTTACAGGTTATATTTCCGGCCCTGTCTAAAATACAGAGCGACATACCACGACTCAAAGACGCCTATTTGAAAATCCTGCAGATCAGCGCATTTCTCTCGGTTCCATTAGCCGGGCTTATATTTATCCTGACGCCTGATTTCGTTGTGTTGTTTCTAAATGAAAAATGGGAACCTATCATACCCGTAATGCAAATATTGGCACTGCGTAGTATGATTGTTTCAACAGGGGCAACGAGAGGCCCGCTCTTTCAAGCAATCGGTAAGCCAGGGATAAAAACCAAACTTCAAGTATTGCGATTAACACTTCTGGTAATCCTGATATATCCTATGACGGCTGCCTGGGGTATTAAAGGGACGGCAGGCGCAATCACATTAGTCATGGCAATGGTGGAACCGTTCGCGATTTATCTTGGACTGAAAATCATTCATTGCCGTATCGGGGAGATACTTAAGCCAATCGCTCTACCTGTGGCGGCAACAGGAGCTATGCTCGGTTTGATATATCTATTTAAACAAAGTTTTTTCTATGAAACAACTTACGCAAATTTATTTATCCTGACGGCAATTGGCGCAGGTACTTATATCACAGTAACTTATGCCTTTGACGGTATCTTTGATTACAGAATGATGAGGATTATTCGAGAGCAATTGGTTGTTCTTACCAAGCAACAAAATATCAACTAACCGGTGAGCGAAGTATGGACAAAGTAAATATAATGCGTGAATCATGGGATTACCTGATCATTCTGGACGCTTGTCGTTACGATTATTTCGAGCGGTGCTATCTGAATTTTTTCCAAGGTGAACTGTCCAAAAAAACATCAAAAGGCTCCTGTACGAGTGAATGGCTTAACAACTCATTCCCTGATTATTACGATGACATAATTTATATAACCGCCAACCCGCAAATCAATTCGGTTTCACAGGTGTACGGTTTTATGGCCGGAGAACATTTTCATAAGGTATATGAGATTTGGAAGGATGGCTGGGATACACAAAAGCAAACAGTACTTCCGGAAACCTTAACTAATGCAGCTATTGAGATATTCAAAAAGACCCGGAACAAACGACATATTATTCATTACCTTCAACCGCATGCCCCATACCTGACATTAGATGTCGAGACAAAGGGATTTTCCAGGTATCTGGTCGCAGCCAATCCGAACTATAATTCACAAGCAGATAAAAACACAGGGCGGAGATTTACAAAAGATGAGAAAGATGAAAACATCTCAATTATCAAGAAGATATTTCTGAAAATCCTACTTAAGCTGTTTGAGAAAAATAATATGCTGGGCAATAGACCGGATTGGCACCTGAGAAAACTCCTGCGTATGCCGACACAAAAACCCATGGAAGGAGCATTGCGGATATGCAGTAAGAAAGGATTACGAAAGGCTTATGAGGCCAATTTATTGCGAGTACTTGAGCAAGTAGCAGTACTGCTGAAACATGTCTCCGGACGAATTGTTATTACATCCGACCATGGCGAATTATTAGGAGAAAATAAATTATACTCGCATCCATCCGGTTCGACACACCCAATACTACTTGAAGTTCCGTGGTTAGCAATTGAAATGTCTGGTGTAATACGAGAACAAGACGAGCTTGCCGCGGACAATAAAGACAGAGGCGAACTCTGCAAGCCGATCCGCTCAGCGGACAATTCAGACGAACAGCAGGAACTGGCCCAAAAATTAAGATCCCTGGGATATTACGACTGAAAAACACTTCCTCTCATATTAAAGCTGACAGCAAATCATATTGAAGCTTACAACGAAATTTCTATGCCCATAATTTGACTAATGGGCTTCTGAATCGTATATTTTCATAACGTGGGCATTTCATATAAGTTAAGGTGGCGACAGGATTATTATGCGCCCTGTTTTTGGCATCAGGAGGATGAAGAAAAAGAATGAAATTACAAATTGGAGTTCCGATAATATCAGCGATTTGTGTGCTTTTTACTATTACCGCTCCTTTGCAGGGTAGTCCTTCGCATTACAAGATATGCGATCTGAGTCCTGAGGGCGTATATTGGCCCTTGTCGCATAAGATCAATGATAATGACCAGGTCGTGGGCTGTTCTTACACGGCCGATAACAAACGCGAAGGCTTCCTGTGGGACCGGCTCCTGGGCATGCGCAGTCTCGGCACACTGGGCGGTGCTGTTTCTTCCTCCCGCAACATCAATAATCTCGGCCAGATAGTCGGCTTTTCACAAACAACGGACGGTAATGAACGCGCTTTCTCTTGGGAAAACGGCTCGATGTCGGATTTGGGATCGCTTGCCGGCGACGCCGCGCAGAGTTGGGCCAACGCTGTTAACAACAACGGACAGATCGTGGGCTACTCCGAAACAGCCGACTCCGGCAGACATGGTTTCCTGTGGGACAACGGAACAATGACAGACCTCGGCACACTCGGCGGATACGGCAGCTTCGCACGAGGAATTAACGATGCCGGACAGATAGTCGGTGAATCGTTCACAGACCAAGGCAACTGGCATGCCTTCCATTGGCAAAATGGACAGATGACCGACATGGGCACTCTCGGCGGCAACCGCAGCGAAGCATACGACATAAACAACGATGGGCAGGCCGTAGGGTATTCACGATTGACCGACGGTTCGGACTACAATAACTCTCATGCCGTCCTATGGGAAAGTAACGGCCAATTAATCGATATGGGTACCCTTGGCAGTATAAATGAAAGCAAGGCTATGGCCCTCAACAATTCCGGACAGGTGGTAGGCTATTCCTATACCGATATGTGGCAGCAGCACGCCTTTCTCTGGGATAATGTCGATGGCATGATTGATCTGAACAGCCTGTTGCCCGGCGATTCCGACTGGGCGTATCTGGAAACCGCTTTCGACATAAATAACAACGGCCATATCGTCGGCATCGGCTACCTCGAGCCTGAAGAAGGGGAAGAACTCCTTTGTATGGAACCCCATTTGTTTCTAATGACACCTGAACCCGCGTCAGTAGTTCTGTTGGCCTTGGGTATGGCGGCCTTATGCAGAAAACGACGTTGTTAGGAAACTATTGCCCCTGTTGATTACTCTGTTTATCTTCGATAATCAGCTTCAGGGTTTCTTCTAAAGACGTCCGTGGTTCAAATCCAATAAGTTCCTTAATCCGATCCAGGCACGGCACACGCCGCATCATATCATCGAACGGTTTGCCATAAGCCTGCTCATAAGAAAGATATTGCTTCTCACTCCGACTGCCCGTCAACTTGATTACCTTATCCGCCAGAGACTCGATACTAATCTCCTCCGTCGAACCGACATTATAAACTCTTCCCGGCGCCTCGGGGCAGTTCAGCAGGCCCACTACCGCATCAATTACATCCTGCACATAACAGAAGCAGCGCGACTGTCGGCCGGTACCATAAATCAACAGTGGTTCACTCTTCAATGCCCGCTCGACAAAACGCGGGATCACCATCCCGTACTGTCCGGTCTGACGCGGCCCAACCGTATTAAAAAACCGGACAACAATGACCGGAAGCCCATACTGCTGATGATACGCCAACCCAAGAAACTCGTCAATCGCCTTGCTGCACGCATACGACCATCGTGTAAAACGTGTACTGCCCAGCACCGTGTCATCGTCTTCCCGAAACGGTACCGATTCGCTTTTACCATATACCTCGCTCGTCGAGGCCAACAGCACCTTCTTCCGGAACTTGTTCGCCACTTCCAGCACGACTTCGGTCCCATGAATATTGGTTTCAATCGTCCGTACCGGCTCGTCCACAATCAATTGTACGCCCACCGCCGCGGCAAGGTGAATTATTACGTCGCACTGGTGAGCCAGTATGTGCATAGTATCCGAATTGCGGACGCTGTCCTGAACAAACTGGAAATTCGTATTGTTGATTATCCCCGCGATATTCGCCCGGCTACCCGTACTCAAATCGTCTATCACCACGACCTCATGGCCCGTTCCCAACAGCCGCTGGGCCAGATGAGAACCAATAAAACCCGCACCACCTGTTATTAATACCTTCACTTAATTCATTCCTTATATCTACAGAATCGTCCGCTTTTTTGACCGGGGATAATTGATGGTGCGTCCGCTGTTTAGTTTGCCTGTCATTGCCGAACGCCTGAAAGGTCCCGAAGCATCATAAAACCGTTTTTTAAGGTCAACAGTGTTAATCATTATCCCTGGTCTGTGGAACTTAAGCTCATCCGCGATCTTACCGTCCGGCTGTATGAAGCAGGAAGGGTAGGCCGAATAGTAAGCGCTGGAATTGGCCATGCTGATCCAGAAATAATTCGTCGCCGCCCGACACTGCATGGTCTGGCGGATAATATCGGTATGAATGCTGCGTTGTTCCTGTCGGGCATTATAAAATGACTGAATAATACAGTCAACCTTCTTCCTTTTCAATTCACGATAAAGCTCCGGAAAACGTAAATCATAACAAATCAGCAGAGCGCACTTAACGCCGTTAAGCTCGAAAAACACAAAATGATCGCCCGGTGCATAGTGGTCAAGATCGCGTTCCATACAAAAACGCTTGTCGTACCGATCAACAACGACACCCTGAGGGTTAATCAGATACAGACTATTATGGGGCTTACAGGGATGCCCCAGGAAGTGAGTACTGCCCAAAACCGTCCACAGACTGAGCCTGGCCGAAAGCGCCATAATCTCCCGCGTCTCCGAACGCAACATATCCCAGTCAAAGCTCTCCAGAGATGAATGATCGACCCCCGCGTAGCCGCTGAGTGCGCACTCGGAAAAATGTACGATGTCCGCCCCGCCCCTGCGGGCCTGCCTCATGAATTCGCGTACATTTCCCGCGTTCCGTCGAATTGAACCGCCAACCGCAAATTGACACGCTGCTATCCTGATTTTGCCGACGGCCATTATTATTTAGTTTCTGTTGCGGAAACTCTATAAGATTATTTAATACGGTTGCTGTTCCAACATTTTGAGAATGTCTTCGAATAAGTTAAGATGATGGCCGGGTCCCTGAAGTTGGGAACAACTGGGGCCACCATTCCATAGATTATAATCAAAAATATTCGGGTTTGTAGCGAACGCAACGTGACCGTCACCGTACAAGACGTTAACACCTCTTGGAGTATTATGACGGACATGTGGAATAGAGTACCAGTGATGAATCATATCAAACATTACCGGCTTGCCATGCAGTTCATCAAAAGTCTTCTTTCCGTGAAGCCAGTAATTGTAGTTCAACCGAACTTTCCCAGGGGAATTCAAGGCCCATACATTATTGACTACGTAATAATCGTGCGTATAGTATGCCTCTCCAAAATGCCTGCTCTTTTTGAATCCCTGGCTGGGGCAGTAAAATAACTCCGATTCATCGATTAGATTATTCGCGTGGACTTTCCCTAATTGGACAGGCTTCTTATTGTCGGAGCTGCCGATATAAGCTATGTATGTATTCCAGTTATGATCAGGTACACCTCTTTCATACTCATCAATATCATAGGTTAGTTTAATATCAGGGTTTACTTTTAGACCCGCCTCCACATAGTGTGGGGGCAGTAGCTGATCGTTACTGTCTTCGTACATTCGCA
>Ga0255424_1162_pt1 | contig 15142 bp, 12 predicted proteins | sample ANMaggSeSYBR02F3_FD_182670 | JGI IMG/M metagenome (GOLD analysis project Ga0255424, IMG submission 182670) | Sediment cell enrichment communities from methane seep in Santa Monica Basin, California, United Staets - ANME aggregate JGI... | ecosystem: Environmental > Aquatic > Marine > Cold seeps >... | reverse complement strand
CCAACCCGTCCTTTTATTCTTTGTAAAAAATCTTTATCGTCCAGTGTTACAAAGACTGCATGATGCTTTAGTGCGGTTTCAAGGTAAATAGAGTCCAATAAATAAGTGCCGTAATGCGCCCCCGCATAACCTGCGCTGGTGCAGAAATGGTCGTCGCATAATTCCCAGATGGATACCATGCGTCAGAGGTTATTCTCCAGAGTCTTTCCTGCCTCCATCCCCAGATACCTTGAAATATTTCGTATGACCTCTGTCGGCAGATTGTAGGCTCAATAAGATCGAATTTACCATCTGCTACTGCCTGTATTACGCGTCTGCAATCAGAAGAATATTTCTCATCCCCTTTTGTTGAGGCGATAAAAACATTTCATCAATGCAGATTGGTTTCATTCATTAATGTCTCCGATCCCTTTTGATCATCTCCAGGACAGACGGGGCTGTCTTTGGCCATTTTTGCTCGAACTTTTTTGCTTCAGTGAGCCATGCTCTTGCTGCCAATTTCACCTCATATTCCTTTACGTCACTGCCGCTTTCGAGAACCATCTTTCTCAGGTCATGTATCTGTTCGTCTATGAACGATATTTTCTCGATAATTTCGCCATTTGCCATGAGTCTTATTTTTATTTTGAGTGTTTAAATAGTTGTTTGAGATGAATGATGGTATGGCGAGTAGGATTATGGGATGGGGAATTCTTACAATCACCTGACAACCACAGTCCCGCCCCTACCCTCCAGCGCCTCAACCACACCCTCGGGCCTGCACACAACCGCCCGCTCACCACCCTGCTCCACGAACTCCACAGCCGCCTGAATCTTAAGACCCATACTCCTAGGCGGGAACTGCCCATCTGCCAAGTAGCAGCGCCAAAAGTTAGTGGTGGAGCAAATACATTATATCAAATCAGATGGAGCTACCGTTGTACTTCTTCGATAATATCAAAATGCTTATCCACACTTACAATTGTCTCAAGCCCGTTTTGTACCATTGTGGCAGCATGGATGATGTCCCTTGGTAACACACCCTTATCCCCGGTATTGTTGGTAAAAGTATAGTGATATCTCGATATCCTTTTTTGTGACAGGCAGTACGTTAAGTCCCAGGTCCTTCATGCTCCATGCCAGGTCTGCTCCCTTGTCCGGAAGATTGATGAGGTGGTACCTGTATAATATTTCCTGGAAGACTTCTGTATCAATGGCTGCCTTCAATTCTCCTGACTGGACCCTGGACAGGATGTCAACACAAGGCTCTTTGAATTCATGGGGTTTGCCAGCGGCATACATGAAGATATTTGTGTCAATGAAATATTCATTCATTGACAGCACCTGATTCTATCTCCTGTTCCATGGTCTCCCAATCGTCTACCGGGAGGTTCATCTTAGAGATTTTCTCTGCGGCATCGGGAGTTTTGGTATGTATTGGGCATATGATGAGTTCGTCGTTCCTGTTTTTTATACATACTGCTGTGGATTTGTTCAGGCAGAGGAGTTCTCTTATTTTGGCAGGAATTGAGATTCTCCCAAATTTGTCAATTTTGGCAATTCGTGCATAATGGCATATTGGGGGTTATTGGGTATAAGGTCTTTGAGTGCTGTAGTATCTTACAAGATATTTTCGTATTTTTTTGGCACGAAAATTTTCATCGATTCAGTAAAGCATTAGCTGAAGCGAGTTCTTAGCGATGAAATTTTGGAGTGATATTTTCGAAACTCTTTTCTATGTGAATAGCGTATTTCCAAGCACTACCGATGGGTAGAACATCGCCTTATAATAAACGTTTCACTGCTCATAAGCAGAATATCTCCCTGTCAAACAACAAATTATCGGTTATCAACTTGACCACGTTGAATTACCGAAGGGTTTATTGAAATAAGTAATTTCAATTCGGAAATTGTAAAATGGAGACCATTCCTGTTTGATTTCGGCTTGTCCGAGTTAGGGTTTATGTGCTATTAATATAGGTATAACTTCTAAAGCAAATAGCCCTTTTTCATTAACAAATCGGTTCTTTTGTTCTTCAATAATACGTTTCAATTTTTTAGCTAACTTTATATCTGAAGGTGTAGAATCGGGTTCATTTGCCAAACGTTCGGCATAGCCACTTCTAAAAGAATGACAATCTAAAAAATAATTAAGTCGTTCTTTCTTATCCATATTAACTGTTGTCGAAACTTGGAAATCCATTTCAACGTTAACAGGTTCTGGATCTAAGCTCATTATATGGCTATAAAATTCTCTTCCATGTAATCTATCTGGACCACCTTTTATTAAGTTTGTTGATTGAATTAGAAATTCAAGGTCATGATTTGGAGGATAATTTATTATCGTCCCGTCATCAACACTGCTCATAATTATAGATCCATGAGAATTCAATGATGACCAAAGCTTATGCATGATGCCTTCAGGGTTTTTCAAATGGTGAAGGACAAAAGAACAAAAAATCAAATCATATTCATCTGAATGGATATTCTCATCTTCGATATTAGCAACCCTGAATGAAAAATTTTCATCCGCATAATTTCTATTTGCCACCTCAATTGCCGTTTTAGATATATCGACGCCTACTATTTGAATATCATCAAATTTAGAAAATCTTGAATAAGTCACATATCCATCTGAGCAGCCTATATCCAAAACTTTGATAACCTTCTCTGGATTGAATTTTCTAATATAGGATATGGCTGTTCTAATATTTTTCAAATCTAGCTCTTGTAGTGAATCAGCCTGAATCCTGAGCCTCTCTTTATCCTCTTGATAATCATAGTTGGACGCTGCTGTTTCAATTTTTTTAGAGAAATCCTCTTCATTACTTTGTTTCTGGGTCAAAGTGAAAGCGATTTTGCTGATATGTTGATTCAGCTTCAGTTTGAACTCAGAAATACCTCCGTAGGTTGATATAACGCCAAGTTGCTCACATTTTTTTTGAAACTTGCGAAGTCTATTGAGCTGATTCGACTCAATTTGATCAATTGATGCTTGTCTTTTAGAAAAATAAACCATTGAAAGTTTTTTCGATTTTATGAATTGCTCTATTTCTTCAATGGTGCCGGATTCATAAGTTCCAGTTGATGTCCCAATCCGAGTCCAAAATATACCAATTAAAATATCTGAATCATTAACAATTTGTTTATTGATAATTGATTGGGGTCTATCGCCTAATTCAGGAATTACATGTGTTTCCCAAAGCACTGGCTCAAACATAATTGACATATCCACAGAATTTGATGCATTCCAATTATAAATCACATTTTGAACAGCTTCACGTTCTTCAAAGACATCAGAAGGTGATGCGATTAATACTCGATATATTGTTGCTTCTCTTGGCATATAAGATTCCTTTATTTTTTATCAAATATTTATAGTTTTATTATTTCGATTATAAAAAAGCATAGAATAATGTTTCATGTTAATTATTAGGGTCTCCGCTGTTTTCTATCGTAATATAATACCACGATGCAAAAAAACAATTTACAAGAAGAGCATATTGAATATAAAAGTTTCCGTAGATAGCGAAATCTTCAAGACTTCATCATTAAGAAATATCTTTGAAAGGATATCTTAATCATATCTATCCATACTAAAGAGTGAAGAGCCAATTATTATTCCTCAAGTCAAACATTGCGACAGCACACCCAACCGCAGCAGAGCTGCAGGGTATAACGATTGAGATTAACCCCCCCACCAATCACCTGACAACCACAGTCCCGCCCCTCCCATCCAGCGCCTCCACCACACCCTCGGGCCTGCACACAACCGCCCGCTCACCACCCTGCTCCACGAACTCCACAGCTGCCAGAATCTTAGGACCCATACTCCCGGGCGGGAACTGCCCCTCAGCCAGATAGCGCCGTGCCTCCTCCACAGTCAACCTATCCAGTTCCACCTGGCCGGGTGTATTATAATTCAGCGAAACCTTATCCACAGTGGTTAAAAACATCACCACATCCGCCCCAATCTCAGCAGCAAGCAAACTGGAAGCCAGGTCCTTATCAATCACAGCATCCACACCCTTCAGGTCACCATCCTCCTCAACCACAGGGATGCCCCCGCCCCCACAGGCAACCACAATAACGCCGTCCTGCACCAGTTCCCTGATCACTCCCGCCTCAACAATATCCACAGGCAAAGGCGAGGGCACCACACGCCGCCAGCCACGCCCGCTGTCCTCAACCACAATGTGACCGCACCGCTCGAACTCATCAGCCTCCTCCCTGCTGTAAAAAGGTCCGACAGGCTTGGTAGGATGCCCGAACGCAGGGTCATCCGGGTCCACCAGCACCTGCGTCACAACTGGGGCCACTCTTGTATCAAGATGGTGGTCCTTCAACTGGTTAACCAGGCTCTGCGCTATCATATATCCCATACTTCCCTGGGACTGGGCCACATCCACATTCAGCGGCATATACGGCACCTTACCCCTGGCTGCCTCCACCTGGATCATGATAAAACCCACCTGGGGCCCGTTCCCGTGGGTCAACACCACCCGGTGGCCCGCACGCACCAGGTGGGCTATATGTCCCATGGATTCAAAGGTATTATCGAACTGCTCCTTTATGGTCCCCTTCTGCCCGGGCCTGATAATGGCATTACCGCCAAGGGCAGCCACAATAAGGCTCAAGCACCCACCCTGAGGAATTCATCTATTACGGTTTCCAGGGTCATCTCCCCGATCTCCTTGATCTCGTAGCGTACCCTTGTGGCCGGTTTATTGATACTGATCTGCCGTGTCAGGTCAATGGGAGTGCCTATGACCACAGCATCGCAATCCACCCGGTTGATAGTTTCCTCCAGGTCTCTGACCTGCCCCGGGCTGTAACCCATGGCAGGCAGCAGCGCCCCTGTATCTGGATATTTCAGGAATGTCTCGGTAATGGAACCCACAGTATACGGGCGGGGGTCCACGATCTCCCGTGCCCCTGCCTTATTGGCCCCGATGGTGCCTGCACCGTATTTCATGCCGCCATGGGTAAGGGTAGGTCCGTCCTCCACCACCAGCACCCGTTTTCCTCTTATCATTTCAGGGTGTTCCACCGTAACAGGTGAAGCCGAATCAATTATCCTGGCCCCAGGATTGACCTCCAAAATATTGCGGCGCACCTGCTCGATCTTTTCCAGTTCCGCAGTATCCTGTTTATTGATCACCACAACATCAGCCATTCGCAGGTTGATCTCTCCAGGGTAATATGTGAGCCCGTCCCCGGCCCGGTGCGGGTCTGCCACCACAATGCTCAGGTCAGGTTTGAAGAACGAAAAATCATTATTACCACCATCCCATACCACGATATCTGCCTCTGCTTCGGCTCTTTGCAGTATCTTTTCATAATCCACACCTGCAAACACAGTACAGCCCGCATCTATATGGGTCTCATATTCCTCCCTCTCTTCTATGGTAGTACCCATGGCATCCAGGTCCTCGTAACATGAGAAACGCTGCACTTCCTGTTTTGCCAGGTCCCCGTATGGCATTGGGTGTCTTACTACAGACGAGGTCTTACCCAGCTTTCGCAGTATCTGGCAGACTTTTTTACTCACAGAGGTCTTACCGCTACCGGTACGTACTGCACATACCGATATCACAGGTTTGCTGCTCGTAAGCTGGGTGGAATCGGGTCCCTGCATGATAAAATCCGCACCTGCAGCATTGACCATTGCGCCTCTGGACATGACATAATGATATGGCACATCACTGTAGGCAAACACTACCTGGTCAATGGAGTGCGAATGTATCAGGTCAATAAGCTTAGCTTCCGGATATATCGGAATGCCGTCAGGATACAGGTCGCCTGCAAGTACGGCCGGATATGTCCTGCCCTCTATATCAGGTATCTGGGTTGCGGTGAACGCTACCACGTGGTAGGCAAGATTATCTTTGAAACATACATTGAAATTATGGAAATCCCTGCCTGCCGCCCCCATTATTATTATTTTAGTTAGATTGTTTCTCATATAGCTGCCCCCATCCTGTTCGTTCCTCGTGCTGTTCGTTATATTTGTAATAATATTTGCTCTTACATATTCAATTATTCTGGCATAATATTAAATCCCATTTTCCTGAAATCTTCATCAAAGGTAAAAGCATCATTAATGCCCATGCTTCTCATCAATGCAAAACTGGTACAATCATTAAAGCTCAATTGCTTGTCATTATATTTCTCAAAGATGACCAGTGCATCTTCATAGACATTTTCATCAACTCTCATCAACTCGATAATTTTCGAACTGTGAATATTTTGCCCCCAGTTGACAGCCTGGGCATGTCCCACCTTGAACCTGATCCTGGTCAAAGTTTCATCTACGATATAATCTGAGGTGATAAGCCTTGTTGGCCGAAAATTTCCGTTATGCATATCCATCAGGAAATGTTGGGCTGCTTTGTGGTAGTTATCCCTGTCATTTGCCAGTGCCAGAAATGCAGACGTGTCAATGAAAAGCACATTTCATACCTCGTATATCCGGTCATGGTTCTCTGACAGTTGCTCATCACTTGAGAACATCCCCGATGTCTTGAAAAAAGGGTCATCCTTGTCAAGCCCTGACTTACTTCTTACCCAGAACAATACAGCCTCCCTGACAGCGTCCTTTAATGTAAGATGTTTCTCATCAGCTACTTTTTTAAGCCCTGAATATTCATGAGATTCCAGTTTTACCTGTACATGTTTGAATGACATTATATCTCAACATGTAATATCAACATCTCATCATAAAATGTTATCGCTTGATGAGACCTTATAATTCATATAATTCGCCCCTGGTCTGTCAAGTAAGATCAACAGGGCTGGTAGCAGCGTCAGGGTCAACAACAATATCATCAGGATGGATGAAAATGCAATGATACCGAACCATACCATCAGTGGGAAGGGTGATAGCATCATGGCGGCAAACCCGCCCGCTGTGGTCAGTCCTGAGGTCACGATGGCCTTACCTATCCGTGAGACAGTGGTATGAATAGCATCCAGTGGTTCGGCCCCGTTTTCCCTTTCTTCCTTATAGCGGTGCATAATGTGGATGGAATAGTCCACTCCCAGACCCAGGATGATACTGTTGGTACTGATACTGAGCGTAGTCTGGGGGATGCCCAGTATCCACATCAGGGCTCCGCTTATGGCTATCACCACTATTATGGGGGCCATGGGGATAATCGCCCTTACCACTGACTTGAATATCAAGAACATGGCCAGGAATACGAACACAAAACTAAGAAGAGTCATACGTATCTGGCCGTCGGTCATGGTATGCCCTATCTCATTGTTCAGTAAAGGTTCTCCTGTTATGGTAATATCCATATCCGGTTGTACAAATTCGATAGAAGAGCGAATATTGTTAAGGGTATCATCCAGTCTTTTTCCGTCCAGGTGTTCAATGGTCAGGTCGATGACCCCGAGGGTAGCATACGGATAATTTACCAGCTTTCGCCTCTTAGCAGGGTCCATTTCATCTATCAGGTGCGGGATATCCTGGTTATCAGGCAAGCTGCCCACATCTGACAGTGCTGAAGCCAGACTGCCTGTATGCTGCACAGCAGGTTCATGCGCCTGCAAATAATCGGATAGGGTCAGCATTTCCTGCAATGTTTTCCTTGAGGTGATATCGTCAGACCTTATTACAAGGGAAATAGTATCGGTACCGCCTGTCAGGTCTCGCATTTCCTCCATGAACCTTATGGCCTGGATATCCTGGGGAAAATATTGATAGAAATCTGTAAGTGTATCCACCTTTGGATACATTGCTGCACTTGAAAAGGTCACACCGATAACGAGCAGCACGATAAATATAGGATGCCTTGTAGAATTACGGGTAGTATGTTCAAGAATCCTGTCAAGTATACCCGGGGCAGGTTCCTGATACCCTGAACTGCCTTTATCTACCAGTTTCAAGACAGCAGGGATGAACCAGATTGCAGTAATATATGACAGGACAAGCCCGATGGATACGGCCATACCAAAATACTCAAGATCAGGAATATTTGCGAAATACATACTGCTAAAGCCAACAAGGGTGGTAACAATGGCAAGTCCCACAGCCTTACCCATGCGGGTGATGGAGACTTCGATAGCCTCATCCACATCCAGCCCTTTTGATCGTTCTTCTTCGTACCGGGTCATGACCTGGATGCCGTAATCGATCCCCAGTCCTATCAAGACACTTAAAAAGCCTGTCAGTATCATGGACATGGGTATTTCCAGCACACCCATGAGACCGAAAGCCATGGCCAGTGCAATGGTGACTGCCATAAGGGGCAAAAACGGCAGATACCTTCCCCTGACAATTGTCCTGAAAAATATGTACAATATTGTGATCATTAATATCAGTGCCACACCGAACATCATGCCCATGCTCATACCCATGATCATCCCAAGCTGGTAGTCAAGCATGGGCCCGCCCGATGCATCTACTGTCACACCTGGGGGCCGGTCAACGAAATCAATGGCTTTTTCCATATCAACGGCAATGGCCCCCGGCTGTTCGAGTTCAGGTACCTGGACAATGATAAGGGCGGTGTCACGCCTGGGTATGACCCCTTCCAGGATACCGCTGTCGTATGCTGCCTGCAGTGCTTCCTGGCTTGAAGCTTCTTTATCTGTCACCCTCCTGGCAGCAGAATTTGTAGAGATGACATAATCCAGTCCTTGTAATTGCCTTTCCAGTCTGGCAAGGTAATCGAAAACATAGGGTTCAAGCACGTCCTCGCTCTTGACCATCACAAAGACCGTATCAGTGCCGAAGTCTTTCTGGTAGGCCTTGAAATCGTTATATACAACACTATCCTCAGGGAAGAAGGTTTCAGAACTGGTGACCATCTGTACCTGGGATATAAAGAACAGGGAAATGAACACAGCAACTGCTAATATACTGATGACGGTCTTTGGATGTTGTATTGCATTGGTTGAAAGACCATGCAGGATAAAGTGCATTATTCTGGATATATTTGCCAAACTCCGATATACCGGAGTACTATATAATATTTAATTTTATCAATTGTTCATTAAGTGGGATTTTTACAGGATTGAGTGGATAACTTTTCATTTACAATCATTGCCATTTCTTCCATGATGAACCACCGCCGGTATAAAGGAATCAGAGAAAAGCACAGCAACATAAATGTAAGAAAGCATTTCCGAAAAATTAATGAATCAACCCACTCATTGTAAAATGTATTATCTTGTTAAGTCTGAGGAATATGTTATAAATATGATCTCCCTCTGATTTTCTGCCTTAAAATTTCATAGGTGCTTATATGGAACCAAAAAAAGTATTCATGTGGTTGTTCCTGCATATTTTATTGGTTTCGATGATGTCAACTGGATGTCAAGCACAGGAACTTACTGAAGTTAATGCTTCCGATATATTAGAACAAATTGAAAATGGAGAAGATATTTATCTTGAAAATGTTCGTATTACATGACTTTCGGAGATCTCAATTCCATCACCAACCTAAATGTCACAAAAAACAATTCACATATTAAACTTAATTAAGCGACCATTAAGATCATGAATATCCATTGTATTCATTATACAAAGACCTTTATTAAGTTTATCCATCAACTTTGGCTCTTTTGGATTCATCTCCAGTTCAATTATCTTTTCCCTTCCGCTAACAAAAGCTTCACCACCAAGCTGAAAAATCGATTCAAACATAGTCTGTAATTCAAATCTTTCATGATTCATACATTTTGTCAAAAACAGACTGCACAAATTCACAAACGACATTTTAAAGCAAGTCATGATCTGGTCCAGCTCTGTATCGATTCTATAAACTTTGTCCTTATCCCTGATCCGCTTTTCTTCCTTTAAATATCTCTTTAATCTCTTAAAATCATCTTTATGTCCTTTCTCACTCGTCTTCTGCTGACGTAGGCACTTATTGATTTGTACTTCACATTGTCCTAATTCAATCGAATCTGCCTCGCCTAAAACTCTTTCCCCTTCAATGATCTTTGATCTTTCACGAAGCATTCTTTCCTGTCGGTATAAATCGATAAGCTGCACATCTATCGCTTCTATCTCCATTAAAGGGACTTTCAATTGTGATTGGAGTTGTATTATTGCCTTACATAATTCACTGTGTTTTTCTTCCATTTTGTCATAATTCTCAATTTTTTTTCCAAAACCCACAATTCGGTGAATATTCACTCCATTCTTGGCGTCTCTGAACTCTTTTTCCTGCTTCGGCCAGCGGTCAAAATATTTCTTAGTAACTTCACTTGCATCCAATAGATTATGAGGTATGTCTGTAAGCAAGACCGATTTCCTGCCATTATCCCACTTCACAATCACTGCACGGCACTCGTAGATATAGCCTTTCTCTAATGAATCCAATAATTCAATCTGACAATCTATAAGCTCTGCATTCCCGTATTTATAACTCGTTTCCTCCCGGATGTGCTTGAATTTCCTTGTTTTTATCTGGTTATCATCGAGAATAGTGATAAAATATTCATCAGTGCCGCTGAAGGCTCTAAGTGTTTTTACGCCATTAGCTCCTCCATCCATCACCAATATTCGCTTGACATGGACATGAGCAGATGGATCATCTAAATGTTCTGTTAATTTCGTAAGCATGTTTAATGCGTGTTTGCCAAGATCAACATGTCCATGGAAGGTCTGAAAATAAAGCGGATGCCCTTTGCCATCGTGGATAAATACGTTTTCGAGACAATTCATAACACGACCGAGCATTGTTACTCTACCCTTATAGCACCTATTCGATGACCACAATGCCTTCGTATTACCATCAATATAATAGCATGCAAAATATGTTTCTCCTTCTGATTCATCTCGCCAGAAATCTATCCAGAATTTCGCTACTGCAGTAATCAATTGATCAGAGATTTTAAGATATTTTAATTCTCCTATAAATCTATTGAGCGATGCGTCTTTGTAATTGTAATCACAAAGGAAGCCTAAATCATTTCCTTTTACTCGATTCACCCTACTTGTTTTTCCGTTCGCTGTGACCAAGGGCAGGCACAAAAGAGCTAAAGTATATCTAGAAATGGTCTTTTCCGACATTTTAAATATATTCATGGCTGAAAAATTCTTCCACTGAATTTTTTCATCGATTGATTTGAAACGGTTTTCTCGTACTGATTTCAACTGATTGTACTCGTTGGTAAATTTCCCATGCGAGCGGATGTCTGGATAATCTTCACCGATATTTTTATTCTGCTCGAATAATGGAGATTGTCGAATCTCGTTTACTCGTTCAAGTATTGTTTTGGTGTATATCTCGATAATGCCAGTGATGAAGGCTAAACATGTGAGAATCTCGCTTCCACCGGATTTCTGGTGTTTGTATTTCTCTTCTTTGGGTGTGGTTATTCTTGTTAAAGAGACGGATGCCCTGAAGGTATTCAAACTGGATTCTGATATTTTCACATCGAACTGGTTTAGAATCTTGCTTTGTAGTTGAGGTGAGGATATGCTTGGATTTTCTTTGACAGTGGATACTATGTAATCTTTTATCCGTTCTGTCAGTTTCGTGTAATTTCCATATTTTCTCTTGTCGTGAAGTCCATATTCACCCGATTTCTGAAGAGTCCGACAATAGCGATAGTATTGTTCTCGAGAAAAGGGGACAGAATTCTGTTCAAAATATGTTGTGATAGGTAGTTTTGAGTCTTTGATATTTTGGATTGCGTTCAAAATTTCACATATTCTTTCTTCTTCTGACATTTAATCTAGAATATGTATATATTATATATAAAGATTGTGTCATTTAGGATGGTGGTAAAATTGATTTATCCGAAAGTCATGTAATAATCAATTTTCTTTTTCCTCCACCAGCACCGCAGGCACAGCCCCGATGGCGGTGCACGTCTCAAGCGACCCGCTACTATTAATTTCATTGGCAGTGCTGCTTATCAGTCGGTAGTGACCTGCCTAACAGTAGACAATGAATAGCTATTCTCTAACAGCATCTCCGAAAAACTTAACAACTTTCATTTGTATGTGGGATCGAGGGGGCTATTTCACATGAACATATTGTTCGGAGATACTGATTTATTAGTAAATTCTTATAAGACCATCAGGACTTTACCTTCTTCGTCCAGGATTCTGAATCTAAAATAATCACCAGAATAGTCAGAAAGATAATCTATTTGCATAGTACCGTTCTCATTAGTAATCTCGCTACATAGATTGCACATATCAATACCATCTATTTTTTCAATTCCAGCGTATCGCATTAAATATCCTTCACCGGTCTGGTCGTTAGAGATACTGAAAATTGTCCCTTCCGGGCACCAGTTTTCTTCTGTTAGTTCACGTTCATTATATTCTACTTCGTATTTTCCCACATTTGTAGTACAACCAGATGTTGCCAGTATGATGAACAGTAATAATATTAATATTATGAGATTGAATTTATTAGACATGCATAATGCCTCCTCGGGGAAATGAATTTCAGATACTAGTAAATATAAATATTGATTTTGGTTTAATATACAAATATTTATATTTTAAAATTATATCTTTTGCTGGATAAGATTTCACTCTACTTTTTAGTCCCAATAATAACCTCGATAATCTCAAATCTTTCTACATCGAACAGCCCCATGTCTGTCAGCCGCAGCTTTGGAATCACAGGCAGTGCAATGAAAGAGTGTGTAATAAATGGCGCAGGCAGAGTACACCCCATTTCCTTAATTGTTCCATGCAATCCATCCAGTTCCATGGCCACCTCTTCCACCGGGTCCGGGCTCAACAACCCGGCAAAGGGCAGCGACAGTCTGTCCAGCACCTTTCCATCCTGCACCAGCACAATGCCCCCTTTCATCTTCTTAATAGCATTTGCTGCCAGTGCCATATCGGCATGGTCGGTTCCGGTCACAACCACATTATGGCTGTCATGCCCGATGCTCTGTGCAAAAGCACCCGACTTCAGGTCAAACCCACTGACAAAACCCAGTCCGATGTTACCATTCTTACCATGGCGCTCGATAACGGCCGTACTCAGGATATCCCTGTTTGCATCAGGTAGCAGGATGCCTGACCCATCAGTAACAAGTTCGACATTATCCTTTTCTGTAAATATCTGGTCAGGAAAAACCTTGATCACATTTACTGATACGCTGCTACCGGGGGTATTGATTATCTGCAGGTCTTGTGGCTTTATCTCCCTGTACCTGATCGTATCAAGCACATGGTCAGGGTAATTGAAAACTGGTGTCTGTGCCTCAATTGGGGCAATAGTAGTACCGCCGGCGATCACTGAATGTATACTAAATCCTTCCAGGTCGTCAAGGATGACAAGGTCAGCCCTGCGGCCTATGCTGATGGAACCCACCAGGTGGTCGATACGGTAATGCCGGGCTGTGTTTATGGTAGACATGGATATTGCATCCAGTGGGTCCAGGCCGAGGGCAATGGCTTTTTTCACAATGGCATCCATGTAGCCTGCCAGCAAATCCTCGGGGTGCTTGTCATCGGTAACAAAGAACACGTTCTCCAGTGACACCCCCTCCTTAAGCAAACGAGGCAGGAAATTGTCAAGGGACTTTGCTGCCGAACCTTCCCTTAGCATCAGCTTCATTCCCAGGCGCAGTTTCTCCAGTGCCTCCTCGTAGGTGAGGGATTCGTGGTCACTGGAAATACCGGCAGCCATATAGCCCCACAGGTCAAGCCCCCTTAAGCCTGGCGCATGTCCGTCTACTACCAGCCTGCGCTCCCGGGCCGCCCGTATCATGGCCAGTTTGCCGGCATCACCACTTAATACGGCAGGGAAATCCATTACCTCGCCCAGGCTCACTACCATCTCATTATCGATCAGTGACCGCACATCGGCGGCGTCAAGGGAGGCTCCAGACGTCTCAAAAGGCGTGGCAGGTACGCACGAGGATACGGCAACAAAGATGTTCAATGGCAGGCTCTTTGCCTCTTCCATTACCAGTTCGATGCCCTGCCTGCCCAGTACATTTGCTATCTCGTGCGGGTCGATAACAATGCCTGTAGTACCGTGCTCCAGTGCTTTTCGTGCAAACCGGGACAGTGTGACCATGCTGGATTCGAAATGTACATGCCCATCCAGCAGGCCAGGGGATACGTATCTGTAGTTTACGTCAATGATCCTGGTACTTGCATCTTTCAGTCCTGATAGGTCGCCGATACCGACGATGTAACCTGACTGGATGGCGATGTCAGCGTTGAGGATTTCTTTAGTGTTGACATTGATTATTCTGCACTGTTTGAGGATGGTGTCGGCTTTGATATCCCCTTTGCTTGCGAAGATTCTTTCTGTGAGCTGCATGGATGATGTATTGGAGTTTATAAAGTAAGAATTTACCTATATTTCATGGAATAAGTTCAACTAACAGGGAAATATTTCTATATTTATTTCCCTCTTAATTGATCATGGACCATTTAGAGATACAGGAATATTTGCTGGACTTCCAGAAAAGAGCACTACCTGAATTAGCAGACATGTGTCATCGGTTAAGAGTAATATTGTAATGGAACACGGATTGAACGGATGACGCGGATTTGCACGGATAATAAATAAATCCGTGTCATCCGTGTTCGATTTAAATTAAATTTGAGAATCGTATGAAATCATTGGTCTTTTTGGAAAATAATACATACCGACTCTGTAAAACTCCTTAACCGATGACCAATGAATTAGCAGAAAGAAGACTGGCATCCGGACTTGAAAAAGAACGCATCCTGTATCTTAACTTTGAAGACCCGAGACTTGTGGATGTACATTTCAAGGAAATCAGGGATATAATAAAAATACACTGGCAGCTGTATCCGGCTTCAATAAGTAAAAAGTGCATTATTTTCTTTGACGAACCACAGATGATAGATAACTGGGAGATTGCAATACGGCCATAGCGTCAGGAATGGCTTGTAACTTCCTAAATTACCCACTCCATTCTTAATTAGAAAAACTTAGCCTGCGCCTCAGAATTGCTTAACTACCTGTCCGCTGGAAGGGGTGCACCTCACTATGGATATGTAGTATGACCCATACAGCAAATAACAGTACAGAAACAATACTAAAGTTTTTGTAACTATTCAGCCATACATAAACGTTATCGGTAGACTGAATAGTCTATAAATAGATAATTGCACACAATTGTCAAATGCCTTTGGAATCGATGGACGTAGACTCAGTATTAAAAACTAAAAAATGTATCGCCATAGACA
>Ga0255424_1158_pt1 | contig 15385 bp, 19 predicted proteins | sample ANMaggSeSYBR02F3_FD_182670 | JGI IMG/M metagenome (GOLD analysis project Ga0255424, IMG submission 182670) | Sediment cell enrichment communities from methane seep in Santa Monica Basin, California, United Staets - ANME aggregate JGI... | ecosystem: Environmental > Aquatic > Marine > Cold seeps >... | reverse complement strand
CAATTATGATGAGTATTTAAAGAAGTTAAAAACGGGCAAAATCATATATCATGATTTGAGAAGGAATATTCCCTACAAATCAGGCATTGTTCCGAATGTTTACTCATCCCATTTCTTTGAACATTTGACAAAAGAAGATGCCTTAAGTTTACTGCGAGAGTGCTTCAGAGTATTGAAGCCGGGGGGGGTAATGCGTATTGCTGTTCCTTCCTTGGACCAGGAAGTTAATTCGATTCGCTTGGCTGTACAAGAATATGACAGAGGAGAAATCGAGCCGGTGTTGAAATATTTGACGACAAAACCAGGATTCATCAGTCAATTCAGCGTTCACAAATACATGTATAATTTCGTTGAGATGAAATATCTTTTAGAGACAGCGGGTTTTGTTGAAATTGCAGAAAAAACTTACAGAACTGGAAATATTGTTGATGTAGAGGCCTTGGACACAAGAGAGAATAGCTTATTCGTGGAGGCATATAAAGATTAGGCCTAAAATCCGGACATGCAAATTCTGCATCACTATAAAGTTTCTTCCGATCCTATATAACTCCCCCTTATTTAAAAATAATTGAAGTATATGAAAGATAGTCAAAAACAAAAATTTGGCAAAGTTCTATTTGTTGCACCATTGCCACCACCATATGCCGGACCTGAGGTCATCTCTGCGGAACTCTTAAAAGCATTGGAAGTTATCCAATGTCCTTTCGAGATTATCCATCTGAGCAGCAACATCAGGAAGGAAAATCTGAAAAAGGGTGTTTTTGATTTTGAAGGTGTAGTTGCATTTCTGTGCGTTTATTTTAGGTTTTTGCGACATCTTATCTTTTCCAGGATTACAATTGGTTATCTTTTGCTGTCATCAGGCAAGGTTGGTTTTATGCGTGATGCGGTTCTAGTTTTTACTGCTTCGCTGTTTAGCAAAGCTGTTGTTGCACATTACCATGGTGGGAATTTTCATAATTTCTATAATTCTTCAACTCCTCTCTACAAAAAGCTGATTAAATCAACGATGAATAGAATTAATACTGTCATCGTATTGGCCAATAATCTGAAATTTATGTTTGAAAAGTTCGTTGATTCGGAAAGAATAAAGGTATTGTACAACGGATTGTCTGTGGAAGAATATTCTTCTATAGAACGGAAACCACATAAAAAAAATGCGGTGACTATCCTTTTCATGGGACATCTGACTTTTACAAAAGGGTTTAATGATCTTATTAAGGCATACAAGAAACTGAAAAATAATTATCCTGATATACGTCTCGTCTTTGCGGGAAGTTTGCCGGAAGCAAAGCCTACATTGCACGAGTTTCTTACAAGTCCATACAAAGAATATTTTTTAGACAATATTGATAAAATAACAAACGAGGCATTGTCGTTCATTGAAAATGCATCGTCTTATGATGCGCAATATTTGGGATTTGTGTCCGGAGAAGAGAAAATCCGTGTATTTGCCAATGCTGACATCTTCGTTTTTCCTTCTTACACCGAAGGCTTTCCGATGGTGGTTCTGGAGGCGATGTTATCCAGCCTTCCAGTGGTGGTGACGCCGGTTGGAGCATTGCCTGAAATTTTGGAGGATGGCGTTAATGGATTTTTTGTAAATATTGGTGATGTGGATGATATAGCTAAAAAAGTGGAAAGGCTTATAATAGATGAAGAGCTAAGAAGAAAAATCGGATTGCATAATAGAGAATATGCATTTAGGAAATTTGATGTAAAAAATATGGCAAAAAATCTGGTCGATATTTGGATAGGAGCTTTTGAGAATCGAACTTATTCATAACTTTAGATTTGCAAACAACATGAATATCCTTATTTTAAATCATAACCAAAATGGGCAGGGCACATATTTTAGATGTTATCATTTCGGTAAGAATTTAGTGGAGCTCGGGCATCAGGTTACTCTTTTAACGACTTCAAGAAACCATCTGTTAAAACTCAAAAAGACAGTAGATAACGGATTGGAAATCATAGAATTTCCAGATTTACTCCTTGGAAACTTACGTAATGGGTTTTGCCTTTGGAATGTATTTCGACGAATTTTATTTCTGAATAACAACCAATTTGATATTATACATGCTTTTGATTCCCGACCGGTGGTTATCTTTCCTGCTTTATTCTTGAAGTATAAGGGCAAAGTTCCTTTAATTATGGACTAGGCAGACTGGTGGGCAGGGGTGGGACAATTGCCGAAAGGTCAGGTAAGTTATTTCAGTATACTTTTGGATTAATAGAGACACTTTTCGAAGAATATTTTAGAAGATATGCAGAAAGAGCAACCACTATATGTAGAGCTCTAAGTCAAAGGTTGGAAAGATTGGGTTATGAAATGGATTTTAAGAAGTTATGACTGACGAGTTATGAAGAATGGGGGAAAGAATGTTTAACGATAAAACTCTTTGTATTACCGGAGGCACAGGTTCCTTCGGGAATGCCGTATTAGAGAGATTTCTAAAGTCCGATTTAAAAGAAATCCGCATATTTTCTCGTGATGAAAAGAAACAGGATGATATGCGTAAGAAATTCAATAATTCTAAGATTAAATTCTATATTGGTGATGTTCGGGATTATAACAGCGTTAATAGCGTAACGCATGATGTAGATTATGTGTTTCATGCTGCCGCGTTAAAGCAGGTTCCTTCATGCGAATTTTTCCCCATGCAGGCGGTAAAGACAAATATATTGGGGACTGAAAATGTGTTGACGGCTGCCATTGCCAATAAGGTGAAAAAAGCCATTATACTCAGCACAGACAAAGCTGTTTATCCGATTAACGCGATGGGGTTGTCTAAGGCCCTGATGGAAAAGGTAATGGTGGCAAAATCCAGAGAAGCTAATCATACGACAATATTGTGCGGAACAAGATATGGAAATGTAATGGCTTCTCGCGGATCGGTAATTCCTCTCTTTGTACAGCAGATCAAGGATAAAAAACCGATCACAATTACTGACCCTGGCATGACAAGATTTATGATGACGCTCGATGATGCGGTGGACCTTGTTTTATACGCATTCAAACATGGTAAACCGGGAGATATGTTTGTCCAGAAAGCGCCGGCATCGACCATAGGTGATCTTGCTCAGGCATTGAAAGAATTATATCAGGCAGAAAATGAAATACAGATCATTGGCACTCGACATGGTGAAAAATTATTTGAATCTTTAGTGAATAGAGAAGAAATGGTTAGAGCGGAAGATTTAACCGCCTATTATAGAATTCCTGCTGATGCGAGAGATTTAAATTATAACCGCTATTTTTCAGAAGGCGAAAATATGATTTCAGAAGTTGTAGAATATACATCTCATAATACATATCGGTTAAATGTCGAAGAGACTATGAAATTGCTTTTAAAGCTTGATTTTATCAGAGATGATGTTGCAGCCATTTAAAATGGCTGAACCTGAATTAATTGCTGGAGGACAATATATTGATAAAAGGGGGATGATTAAATTTGTCAATGACTTCTCCCTGGAAGAGATAAAAAGATTTTATATCATAAAACCCTCTACGCAACAGCCTGTCAGAGCATGGCAGGGACATGAAAAAGAATCTAAATTTTTTTATTGTTTAAGGGGCTCTTTTGCAGTGGCTTTAGTTTTAATTGATAACTGGGATAAACCTTCAGACAAACTTGAACCAAATATGTTTTATTTAAGAGCAGAAGAAAGTAAGATTCTAACTATTCCTTTAGGTTATGCAAATGGATTCAAAGCACTGAATGAACAATCTGAGTTGTTAGTATTCTCAGATAAAACAGTTGAAGAATCAATACGAGATGATTACAGGTATGATTCAGAGAAATGGATAAACTGGAATAGATTATGATCAAAGTCGGCATTACAGGACAATCAGGATTTATAGGGAATCATTTATTTAATTTTTTGGGATTAAAAGATAATATCAAGAGAATCCCGTTTAAAAGGGATTTTTTTGAAAACGCTGAGGATCTGGAAAATTTTGTTTCACAATGTGATGTGATTATTCATCTTGCAGCAGTTAATCGGCATGCAAATCCTGAAACATTGTATGACACCAATATTAGTTTGATTGAAAAACTCATTTCTGCATGTTCAACCACAGAGGCAAAACCTCATATTTTATTTTCCTCTTCTACTCAGGAAGAGGGTGAGACACCCTATGGAAAGTCAAAATATGAAGGAAGGCGCTTGCTTGAAGACTGGGGGCGAAAGAATGATGCAAAATTTACAGGGCTGATTATTCCCAATGTCTATGGTCCTTTTGGCAATCCATATTATAATTCTGTAATAGCAACCTTTTGCCATCAATTAACCCATGATGAAAAACCGGAAATTCATGTTGATGGAACACTTAAACTAATTTATGTCAATGAATTGGTTGATCTTATTTTTCGTATCATTACAGATGAAGTGGATGGAATGGTTTATGATCATAAGACATCTGCATATCATGTGCCTGATTCGGCAACAGCGAAGGTCTCTGAAATTCTATCAATTTTGACTGAATACAAAGATTATTATATGGAAAAAGGTTGTATTCCTGATATCAATGATTCCTTTCGGCTAAATCTTTTTAATACTTTCAGATGCTATATGCCCGACGATCATTTTCCTTGTTTCTATCAAAAGCATGAAGATAATCGAGGGGAATTTGTTGAGATGATCAGGGCTAATTCCACAGGACAAAGTTCTTATTCATTAACAAAACCGGGAATCACCAGGGGGGATCATTTTCATACTCGCAAGGCAGAGCGATTTGCTGTTTTTAAGGGAAATGCTTTAATTCAATTACGAAAAATAGGTGCGAATAAAGTCATTGAATATAAATTGGATGGCAAGAACCCATCATTTGTAGATATTCCTGTATGGCATACGCATAATATTGTGAATATAGGCGATGAAGATTTGTACACTTTTTTTTGGATTAATGAGCTTTATGATCCCAATGACCCGGACACATATTTTGAGAAGGTAATGAGTGAATAAGATTATGGCTGCTTTATCTCCACTAAAAGTAATGACGATTCTTGGCACACGGCCTGAGATTATACGCCTTTCTCGTGTTATGGCGCTTTTGGACAAATATGTTGATCATAAGATTGTTCATACCGGCCAGAATTACGACTATGAACTCAACGAGATTTTTTTTAATGAACTGAATGTCCGCAAGCCCGATTATTTTCTGGGCGTGGATCATAGTTCATTGGGTGCTGTTCTGGGAAACATACTTATATCCATTGAGAAAATACTGGAAAAAGAAAAACCTGACGCTGTTTTGATCCTGGGCGATACCAACAGCTCCATTGCAGGGATTATGGCAAAACGCATGAAGATTCCCATCTATCACATGGAAGCTGGAAACCGCTGTTTTGACTTCAATGTTCCTGAAGAGATTAACCGCAGGATTATTGATCATATCAGCGATTTTAATCTCGTTTATACGGAACATGCCAGACGCCATTTATTGTCCGAAGGCCTGCCCCACAGACGCATTTATCTCACGGGGTCGCCTATGCGGGAGGTCCTATTAACTCACATGAGCGAGATTGAATCTTCTAAAATTTTGCAGGAGCTGAAATTAAAACGCGATAGCTATTTCATAGCAAGCATTCACAGAGAAGAAAATGTGGACAACAAGGAGAACCTTGCCATTTTATTACGTTCCATGGAGTTGGTTTGCGATACTTATGATCTCCCAGTAATTGTGTCCACTCATCCAAGGACAAGAAAGCGTTTGGAGGCATTATCTAACGATAAGATTAATAGGGGTATCCGATTTTTGAAACCTTTCGGGTTTTTTGATTATATCCATTTACAGATGCATGCCTTTTGCGCCATTTCAGACAGCGGCACGATTAGTGAGGAATCTTCAATCCTTTCGTTTCCTGCCATTACGGTTAGGAATGCAATGGAGAGGCCTGAAGCCTTAGACACAGGAAATATCATATTAACTGGTCTGGATCCTGAAATTATCGTTCAAGCAATTAAATTGGTAACAAATGAAAAAAAGTCTCTTCGTGAGAGCCCCATACCCGCAGAGTATGGAGTTGAAAATGTTTCTCAAAGAGTGGTCAAACTGATTATAGGGACTGCAAAACTGAGTCATATTTGGGATGGCATTTCGGTAAATAACCAGTCATTATAATCCGAGTTATAAGGATTCAAAGGGATTCTGGGAAATGAGTGATTCAAAGATAAAAATCTTTCATACAGATTTTGATAATTTAACAAGAAAACAAACCTGTGATAAAATTGAATTGCTTATAAAAAAAAAAGATAGACTGTACATAGTTGCTGTTAAAGATGTAGCAATTGTGGTGAAATCGATTGAGAACAAGTTCTTGTTAGATTTCTATAATAATGTTGATCTGCTTGCTGTTGATGGCAGAGGATTGGTATACACCTCTTATATTATTTGTAGGGGCAAAAATGGTTTTAAGGAAATGGTAGGTGGACCGGGTATTTATTATGAAATATTAAAGAGGTCGACATCAAGGAAATATAAACTTTTTTATTTTGGAGCTAAGAAAGATGTTTTAGAAAAAGCTATAAACAATATACGCCAGAGATTACCTGATTTGCATATTTGTGGTTATCATCATGGCTACCTTAATGAAGCAAATGTTGACAATTTTTTCATAAATCTAAATAAATGTCCACCTGATGTTATATTTGTTGGGATCAGTTCACCAATAAGGGAAAAAATTATTGAAAAATATAGAAATTGTTTTCCTAATTGCGTTTGTATATTTATTGGCGGTATGATTGATGTAGAAGCTGGTATTGCCAGTATAGCACCAAAACTCATTAGCTATTTGGGTATTGAGTGGTTGTGGCGTGTTATTCATGAACCAAGTAGATTGGCAAAAGGATATTTATATACTCATTCTAAATTCATTTATTATTTTTTCCAGGAGCTTTACAAGCAAAATTGAAGTAAGCCCTTTTATCTTACCCCACAGTATGGACCAAGCTTAGATTACCGTAAGTATTTTATCAAAATACTGCTATTCAAAGAAAAAACCAACGCTTTTCTATGATTACCAATTATCCTAAACTCACAAGATTATGGGTAGCGCTTTTAGACATAGGGGTAACCTTTGCCTCGTATATCTGCGCTGCCTATCTGCGGAATTTGACGCTGGAATTCTATGCTTTTGGCGGTGTGGTTGGTTGGCATACGCACTGGGAGATTCTGGTTGCAATTCTTCTGGTATGGCGAGGACTTTTCGGCTTTCAGGAAGCATACATAGGACAGCGGTTCACTTCACTGAAGGCTGATTTACTGGTTGTTGCAAAGACTGTGCTTTTCGGGACTCTTGTTGTTTTAACTTTTGCATTCTTGATCAAGTCGAATATACCAAGAAGTCTTATCTTTATTTTTGCAATCGTCAATCTGATATTTCTTTTTGGTGAAAAAGCGCTTCTCTACCAATTCATAGGGTATTTGAGAAAACAGGGCAAAAATATAAAAAGAGTTTTGGTATTAGGCGCTGGAGATGTGGCCAAAAGGTTTATCGATTCAGTGGAAAAATATCCCGATTGGGGACTTAAAATTTTAGGCTTGATTTGCAAAAATGAACTTAATGTGGGAGATGAGCGGTTTGGGTATAAGCTGGTGGGGCATACTGCTGATCTTCGTGAGTTGCTTCATTACAATCCTATAGATGAACTGATTGTTGCACTGCCGGCAAAACATCTGGGAGCTGTAGAGGTTGCCATGGCCATATGTGACGAGGAGGGGGTTCCTGTTCGGATTGTTTCTCCATTTTTTAAAAACCTTATTTCAAAAGCCAATACCGATATGATCCATGGACTGCCCATCATCAAGTTTTCTTCAGTGGAACGGAATGACTTTGAAGCGGCTTTGAAGAAAGTTTTGGATGCTGTGGTTTCATTTGTCTTGCTTGTGTTATTGGCTCCGGTCTTTGGAATTATTGCCATAATAATCAAGCTCGATTCTCCGGGTCCGGTATTTTATCGCTGGAAGGTATTGGGGCTAAATAAGCGTCCCCTTACCAGTTATAAATTCCGTACCATGGTGGAAAATGCAGATGATTTGAAAAAAGAGCTTATGTCGAAAAACGAGATGAATGGCGCTGTGTTTAAAATAAAAAATGATCCGCGGGTTACTAAACCAGGAAAGTGGCTGCGCAAATTCAGCATTGATGAATTACCTCAGTTCTGGAGTGTGTTAAAAGGGGATCTATCCCTGGTTGGACCGAGGCCGCCTTTGCAGACCGAGGTGAAAAAATACGAAGGCTGGCACAGAAGAAAGCTTTCTGTCAAACCTGGTATAACATGCTTATGGCAGGTTGCTGGTCGTAATGAGATAAATGATTTTGACGAGTGGATGCGGCTGGATATGAAATATATTGATGAGTGGAGTTTGTGGCTTGATGTGAAGATACTGTTTAAGACGGCGTGGGTTGTGCTTAAAGGAACGGGCAGATGATCCGCAGATTACGCAGATTAACGCAGATTAAGTGTGTCTCACGCAAAGGCGCAAAGGCGCAAAAACAATAAAAAACATTATTAGCCACAGACTCACACAGACGGACGCAGACGTTTTACTCTGCGGACCCCGCAGAGCAAAAGAGTGTCATCGCTTCGCGAAAAGACAGAGATCAGAGGACGGAGGGGAGAGGGTGAGAAGGGAAGAAGTTGAGAAGGTAAGACGGTGATAGGGTGAGAAGGGAAGAAGAGTAGAGGGTTAGAGGGTGAGAAGGATAGGAAGGAGGTGGAACAATATGGAGGTTATTGAATTTAACAGCAAAATATTGAACGGTAAATACCTTTCTTTACCACCGAGCGTTATTGCAAAAATAAAGAATAGTGACAGGCTTAGAGTTGTAGTTAAATGGGGGCAGGATAGAGCGCAAGACGAATCCAATGGGGAAAAAGTGAGGATGAAGGCGGCGTTCGATGAATATAAAGCCAAATATCCTGATGACAAGGTTACGCTGGAGGACTTTCGTTATGTAGGGGTATTACCTGTATCTCCACCTGAGCAAACAAAAGATGAACTTATTGATGCGATAGAGGCGAAATATAATGACCTATGCGCACTTGCGGCACTTGCGGGACGTCCATTGGTTTATTGGTTTCTTATTATTTGGACAGGATTTACAGGATGATCAGGATATTTTTTGCCTTTCCGGAAGAAAGGCAAAAATAGTCAACCCTCTTCGAGAGAAAACAACGGGGTCACAGAAACATCTGGGGGACGTCCATTGGTTTCTTTTTTGAATTAGCCACCAAACTCCGATCTGCGAGCTACGCATGGCAGGCAGACACACACCCCAGAGGAATGGACTGCGCCCCGGAGAAATAGGCTCAGCATTTCACAGGGTAAATATTCCACAGGGCAGGCGGGGCGGGCACGGACATTTGAGGAGACTTGCGGGACGTCCATAAATAAGTAAATAACTTCACAGAGTCATACGGAGTCACTCATTAAAGGGCACCTTTCCTATTGACAATTGAGACAATTGACCATCTTATTCAAACAAATCGCAGGTCAGAGTGGGCAGGACAATAGAAGGTTAAAAGGTTTGAACGGAGAATGACAAAGAAAGCAAAATTACTTGAACGGGTCAGAAATAGTCCCAAAGATGCAAAGTTTAGTGAAGTTCAGAAGTTGCTGAAAGAAGCCGGATTCAGGGAAAGACAGCCAAAGGGCGGTAGCAGCCATTATATCTATTGTCATGAATTGCTGGACAGAATCGTTACTCTTACAAAAGGGACTAAGCGGCTTCCTGAGTATCAAGTAAAAGATGCTTTGAGGGCTTTACAAAGATTGGAGGGCAGATATGAAAAAGGATAAAAAATATTACATGTCCTTGAACTATCCCATTCAAATTGAAAAAGTAGATGAAGGATTTTGCGCCTTTATTCCTATATTAAAGGGATGTAAAGCATTTGGTAAGACTTCTGAAATTGCTCTAAAGGAACTGGAGGCAGTTAAAGAGGGTTTTTTCGATGTTTTTCTGGAAATGGGAAAGTCCATACCGGAACCCGTTATTCATCTTGATATCCCTTATGAAATTTTCCGCGGAATGAAGCACAGGGAAGAACTGGACCCATTTATTAGCTATTGAATAAGCGTGCCGATTTTAGGCACTTGCGGGACGTCCATAAATAAGTAAATAACTCGACATGGGAGACTTGGGAATTAGCCGCCCCGGTGAAATGCGCCCCAGATAAACAAAAAGATTAAAGAAGGTTTAACGGGGTAAACTTCGCTGTCGTAAACGAATTACACAGGGTAAACAAAAAGGCGCCCCAGTACGATCTCCCGGACCTACGGGGTAAACAAACGACGCGAAAAAAAGAAGGAAGGATTAGCCACAGACTCACACAGACTCACACAGACATTTATCCGGCGGACATCGCCGAATAAAAAAAGTCATCGCTTCGCGAAAAGACAGAGATCGGAGCTTGCCCGCCGTTAGTCTGGCGGGGTCAGAGGTCGGAGGTCACCCCGGTGAAATATCTCGATTAGGGAGGGCTCTAAGGACCCAGATTATATTGTCGATGATTTCGTTTATTCTTTTTTGGGAGAGGGTACCGATTTTTTCAATCATGCGATTTTTATCAACCACCATGACGTGGGTACCTCTTGCCAGACTCGGCCTTGGGAGGTTTGCTTCACCTTTTTTGAGAAGGACATTTCCCGGAAGAATGGCATGTTTTATCTGTTTTGTAAGGGGAACAACCACGACAGTACGAAATTTGCTTCGATTAATGGAATCCCTTTGGACTATTACCACAGGTCTTTTGTATGCAGGCTCAGATCCTGAAGACGGGGAAAGGCTTGTCCAAAAAACATCACCTTGACATATTACCATTTTTCCTCCTCTTCATGTACTGAACTCATGCCAAGCATTTCCTCGGCAAGGTCATGGTCGTAAACTGAAGACTCCGAATCGCTGCAAACTTCGTTATATATTCTGGTAATCTCCTCATCCTCAAGCATTCTTAATCTGTTATTCAATTCTTCAACAATAAAACGACTTCTTGATTTGCCTGTTTTCCTGGCCCATTGATCCACCCGTTTAAGGAAGGGGGGTGGAACAGTGATCGCAATTTTCTGGGTAGTCATAATTTAAACCTCCAAAGCCATACCAATAATATTACTAATTATACTGACTAAATGTATGCTTGTCAAGTAAGAGTTTTGGAGAATCGAGCTAATACAATACAGGAGAGAATCCATGATTATCGTACGCACTCCTTTACGGTTGAGTTTTGTTGGCGGCGGGTCTGATCTGAAGGCGTTTTATGAGAAAAAGGATGGGATGGTGATCAGCTCTGCTATTGATAAGTTTGTGTATGTTATTGTTAAGGAACGTTTTGATGACAAGATATATATTAATTATTCTAAAAAAGAGATTGTGGATCGTGTGGATGAGATTGAGCATGACTTAGTGCGGGAGGCGATGCGGATTGCTGGAGTGAGGAATGGGGTTGAAATTACCACTTTAGCAGATATTCCTTCTGAAGGATCCGGGCTTGGGAGTTCAAGTTCGATTACTGTGGGATTGCTTCATGCGTTTTATACATATCAAAACGTACTTGTCAGTGCTGAACAGCTTGCCGAGGAGGCTTGCAGGATTGAGATCGATATCCTTGGTAAGCCGATCGGCAAGCAGGATCAGTATATTGCGGCGTATGGAAGTCTCCATAAGTTTGTTTTTCAACATGATGATACTGTTAAAAGAATTCCGGTTGAAATGGACAATGGCCTTTTGCGAAGGTTTTCGTCAGCTACGCTACTTTACTATACAGGGATTACCCGGAGCTCTGATACTATATTAGCCGAACAGAAGAAGAATTTTTCAGAGCAGGAAAAGTTTAGCGTAATGAGTGAGATGGTCGGTATGGTTGCGCCTTTTAGAGCGGCTTTGGAGCAAGGTGATATTGAGACCTGTGGTCGTCTTTTGGATGAGAACTGGCGGTTAAAGAAGAAGATGGCGACAGGGATCACCAACGGCGAGATCGAGCAGATGTATGAGAAAGCAAAAAGAGCCGGGGCATTGGGCGGCAAGATTGCAGGAGCAGGTGGCGGCGGGTTTCTGATGCTGGTTGTGCCGAGGGAGAAGCAGAATGCGGTGTTTGATGCAATGAAGGGGTATAGGGAGTTGCCGTTTATGTTAGAGCGGAGCGGGAGTAAGGTGATTTTTGATGATAGACGTTATTCGAGCAAATAATAATAGAAGGTGAGAAAGTTAGAGGGTGAGAGGGTGAGAAAAGAAGGTGAGAAGGTTAGAGGGTTAGAAGGTGAGAAAAGAAGAACATGGTGAGAAGATGAGAAAATAGGAAGAAAAGAGGATGGAGAGGGTGCGAAAAGAAGGTAAGAGGGTTAGAAGGGCAGAAATTAAGAAAATCAGAAGATAGGAAGAGAAGATGGAGAGGAAAAAGAATATACGTCATTTTAGGGATCTGGAGGTGTATAGGCGTGGGTTTGATGCGGCGATGGAGATTTATCAAATGACGAAGAAGTTTCCTTCTGATGAAAAATATTCACTTGTTGATCAGATTCGACGGTCATCTCGCTCTGTTTGCGCAAACTTGGCAGAGGGTTGGCGAAAAAGGCGTTATCCTGCTGTGTTCAAGAACAAAATAACTGATTCAATGATGGAAGCATCAGAAACACAGTGTTGGTTGGAATTCTGTTTGGCCTGTCAATACATAAAACAAGATGTTTTCGATAAACTTGATAACGAGTATGAGCAGATTATGGCAATGTTGAATTCGATTGAAATGAATGCCGCGAAATTTTGTTACTAACCTTCTAATCTTCTGCTTTTCTTATCTTCTTTCTTCTAAAAATATGCTGTATAGATCTTACATTTGATGATGAACAGGATGAATAAATAATATGCGAGTACTAGTTACAGGTGGTGCTGGGTTTATTGGTTCTCATACTGTAGATGCCTTGCTTGAGAAGGGGCATGAGGTGCGGATTTTGGATAATCTGCAGAAGCCGGTGCATCTGAAGGGGAAGCCGGCGTGGGTTACGGATAAGGCGGAGTTTGTGTTAGGGGATGTGCGGGATAAGGTGGCATGGGAGAGGTGCCTCAAAGGAGTTGATGTAGTCTATCATTTTGCGGCGTATCAGGATTATTTGCCGGATTTTTCTACCTTTTTTCATGTAAATGCTGTTGGGACGGCGCTTTTGTATGAGGTGGCGGTGGAGAAGAGGATTGACCTGGCTAAGGTGGTGGTGGCTAGTAGTCAGTTTGTGCAGGGGGAAGGGATTTATGCCTGCCCGGCATGCAGAAGTCAGAGGTCAGAAGTCAGAAGTCAGAAGACAGAAGTCAGAGGTCGGAGGTCGGAGATCAGAGGTCAGAAGACAGATGTCGGATCCGCAGATTGCGCAGAAAAAAAATGTCTCACCCAAAGGCGCAAAGGCGCTAAGAACTTAAGAGAATTTGCAGATTACCCCAGTACCATCTCCCGGAGCTACGGGGCAGGCGCAGATTTATGCAGATTGGATGAAAAGGTGGGGGTTTTTGGGGGGGAGATTCGGTCTGAAGCGCAACTCAAGAGGGGGGAGTGGGAGATGGTGTGTCCGGTGTGTGGAGAAGCTGGGGAATGGCAATGGACACCAGAGACTCACGTGGCTCCGCCTAATGCTTATGCTATGTCTAAGTATTCTCAGGAGATGCAGGCTTTGACTTTTGGGAGGCGGTATGGGATTCCTTCTGTGGCTTTGAGGTATTCTATTGTTCAGGGACCGCGGCAGTCTTTTTATAATGCCTATAGCGGGGCTTGCCGGATATTTTCGTTGAATTATTATTTTGGGAAGGCTCCTACGGTTTATGAAGATGGTATGCAGTGCAGGGATTTTGTTAATATTCATGATGTGGTTCGGGCAAATGTGATGGCTTTGGAAGATGAGCGGATGGATTATGGGGTGTTTAATGTGGGAGGTGGAAGAGCTTATAGTGTGCTGGAGTTTGCGGAGATTGTGAGGAAAGTATCCGCAGAATACGCCGAAAAGAAATGTCTCACGCAAAGGCGCAAAGGCGCGGAGGTGCCGGGGTTATACCGGTTTGGGGATACACGTAATGCGTGTTCGGATATATCTAAGATTAGGGCGCTTGGATGGGAGCCGCGGAATTCGCCTGTGGAGAGTGTGAGAGAGTATGTAGAGTGGTTGTATGAGCAGGATAATGTGGAGGATATTCTGGAGTATGCTGAGAAGACTATGAAGGAGATGGATGTTGTCCGATCCGCAGATTAAGTGTGTCTCACGCAAAGGCGCCCCAGTACGATTTTCCGAACCTACCCCAGTTAAATGCGCTGCGCTGTCCTTCGGAATTGAACGGGGCGGGCGGGGTAAACAAAGGCGCAAAGAAGGTCGTAAAAGAAGGGCAGTAGTTTGAAGCGCTGCGCGCAGAAAGCCCATAAGCTTATGTTGTTTAGGTTGTATTTTAAACTTAGCGCCTTAGCGCCTTTGCGTGAGTCTGCGGCTGAATTAAGGATTTTTATGAAAGCATTTTTACTATCCGCAGGATTGGGTACGAGGCTTCGGCCGCTTACGAATGAGACGCCCAAGTGTTTGTTGCCTATTAGGGGGAAGCCGCTTCTGGAAATCTGGTTGGAGTTGCTGGGTAAGCATGGGGTTGATGAAGTGCTGGTTAATACTCACTGGTATGCTGATAAAGTGGAGTCGTTTGTTAATAGTCTCACGCAAAGGCGCAAAGGCGCAAAGAGGGTGAGGTTGTTTTATGAGGAGGAATTGCTGGGTAGCGGGGGGACGTTGCTGGCGAATAGAGAGTGGGTTGCTGATGGGCAGCCCTTTTTTATTTTATATGGGGATAATTTGACCAATGTGGATCTGGGAAAGATGTATGAGTTTCATGTGGGGCATGGATTGCCGTTTACTTTGGGGGTGTTTAAAGCGGAGAGGCCTGAAGCGTGCGGGATTGCGGAGGTAGATAAAGGTTGGGTGGTTACGGGGTTTGTGGAAAAGCCGGAGAGGCCGAGGTCGGATTTGGCGGCGGCAGGGATTTATTTGGCGGATCGTAGGATATTTGAGTTTTTTCCGGAAGGTGCGGATGAGATGAAGCCGCTGGATTTGGGGTTTCATGTGATACCGAGGCTGGTGGGGAGGATGAAGGCTTACTTTATTGAAGAGTTTTTGATGGATATCGGGACTGTGGGGGCGTATGAGAAGGCGCAAGAAATGTATCCACAGATTAGATAGATGTCTCACGCAAAGGCGCTAAGGCGCAAAGATAAAAAATAGATGTCTCACGCTAAGGCGCAAAGGCGCTAAGATATAAAAACAATACAGTACAACTATGTGAAATGCGAATAAATTTCGAGCCAGCGCTTAATAAGCGTATATCATGTGCATTGGCAGTAAATTTTAAATATTTTTTGCGCCTTT
>Ga0255424_1142_pt1 | contig 16327 bp, 16 predicted proteins | sample ANMaggSeSYBR02F3_FD_182670 | JGI IMG/M metagenome (GOLD analysis project Ga0255424, IMG submission 182670) | Sediment cell enrichment communities from methane seep in Santa Monica Basin, California, United Staets - ANME aggregate JGI... | ecosystem: Environmental > Aquatic > Marine > Cold seeps >... | reverse complement strand
AAGCGGTGATTGAGTGCCTGATAGTCGAGTTGAGATGCAAAACGGAGTTAGAATGCTTGAGAGAAGAAAATGAAAGATGGCAATAGTTATCGCCATTTTCAAAAATCGTTTAAGGAAATTTTTCATTCTGTTTGCGCTCAATCAGGGTCTAAAAATGCTTATAAAAAATAGTATAATATATAACTTCTAATGGGTCAACTTACATTGAAAGAAACATATATGGCAGAACACTTAATTTTTGGACTTTTTACAAAGCCTTCATTCATAACATAATGAAAATTATAAGCATCAAATCATATAGCAATGGTTATACCGGAATCGTTGAAGAAGATAACAAATATGTATTATTCAATCTTTCAAAAAAAGGAAAATTAAAAAAAATAAATGAATACAATAAAGAAGAATATGTTGATTACAATCATTTTGTGGGGATGATGAGTAAATTTATACCTCATGGTTCTTTCCTTAAAGAGCCGGTTAAAGTAGAGTCAATAACCATTGAAGAACTTGACAGGGTCTTTTCGAAGATAAAATAATCAGATGACAATCTTATAAACTAAGGAACGTGGACGAATTAACTTCCTCAAGTAGGCGCACAGATTTGGGTCGAATTTGTTCGATCTCAGATCACAAAAGTTGAAGGAATAGCGAGCTATTTCAATATTTTTGTGCTTTGAGACCGGACAAAGGCGGCCTGAAGCTGTGATTTATAGTTGGGGAAGTTATTTCGTCCACGTTCCTAATGTCCCCAACCCTGTCTGATGAAAAAGGATATTATTATGTCTAATATTGTATCAATGGAAACCATTGTCAGCAAAATTTATATGATACGCGGTTTAAAGGTCATGCTTGACAGGGACCTTGCTGAACTCTATGGGGTTGAAACAAAACAACTCAAAAGAGCGGTAAGAAGAAACATTGATCGTTTTCTTCTGATTTTATGTTCGAACTTACAAAAAAGGAGTTGGAGTATTGGAGGTGCCAAATTGGCACCTCCAATAGTGATAAGATGGGATTGAGGTATAAACCCATGGCCTTTACCGAACAGGGTGTAGCTATGCTTTCAAGTGTTCTCAACAGCAAACGCGCTATTCAAGTAAATATACAAATAATAAGAACTTTCACAAAACTTCGACACGCGTTATTAGATAATGAGAACCTCCAAAAAGAACTTGAAGAGTTAAAACAGATCACTGATGAACGCTTTCAAATTGTTTTTGAGACGTTAGATCAATTAATAAATATTGAAAATGAGCCAAAGAAAAAAATCGGCTTTACAGTAAAAGAAAAACGCAGTTCATACGGTAAGCCAAAGAAAATCAAGCTTTAAGGTCACATTTTGTGGTTTTAAGATATTCAAAATGTTGTGAGGTGGGCAGGAGGCATTGGAACTTAGATGCACATCGCAACCTGTCACGTACTTTGAACACAATGGCTAAATACGGCATTGTTGATTACAATCATTTTGTAGGGATGATGAGTAAATTTATACCTCATGGTTCTTTTATTAAAGAGCCGGTTAAAGTAGAATCAATAACCATTGAGGAACTTGACAGAGTTTTTTCGAAGATAAAATAAGGTTCATCAGACTAAAGCGTGATAATTTTTATCTTTACTTATTAGTAAATACTTGTATAATTAATAAGTTATGAGAACGAACTGTTTCCTTTTCCTTCAAAATAGACCTCAAAATTTTTGAGATAAAGAAAATATAATCAGTAATTATGTAAGAATCAGTATGACCAAGACCCCTGAACAGGAAGCACGCGAAACCATCGACAAAATGCTTGATCAGTCTGGCTGGGATGTCCAGAATCGCCAGAATGTCAACATTTTTGCAAAAAAGGGCGTAGCGATCAGAGAGTTTCCGCTAAAATCCGGTCACGGTTATGCTGATTATTTGCTTTATGTGGATGGACAGGCAGCAGGGGTTGTTGAGGCAAAAAAGAAAGGCACCACTCTTACCGGTGTTGAAATCCAGTCAGACAAGTACAAAAGCGGTCTGCCTGCAAATCTTCCGGCCTGGCACCGCCCCCTTCCTTTCTGCTATCAGTCCACAGGTGTTGAAACCCGTTTTACAAATGATCTTGATCCTGTTCCCTGCTCCAGGGACATTTTTTCTTTTCATCGCCCGAAAACTATTGAAGAGTGGCTGAATGATGATACACCCGTTTCTCTGAAACAATCTTCAGAAAAACCGATGCCTTATGGCAAACCGTCCACTTTAAACCTGCGGCTCAGGCATATGCCTGAACTCATTGAAGAAGGCCTTTGGTCTGCCCAGATCAGGGCCATAAAAAACCTGGAAAAATCTTTTGCAGAAAACCGTCCCCGCGCTCTTATCCAGATGGCCACAGGATCAGGCAAGACATTTACTGCCATCAGCTTTATTTACAGGCTTATAAAGTTTGCAAAGGCGCGCCGAATTTTGTTTCTTGTTGACCGTGGCAATTTGGGCAAACAGACCCTTAAAGAATTCCAGCAGTATGTTTCACCCTATAACAACTTTAAATTCAGCGAAGAATTCATTGTTCAGCACCTTACTTCAAAAAATCTGGATTTCACTGCCCGGGTCTGCATCTGTACAATCCAGCGTCTTTATTCAATGCTTAAGGGCGAGAATCTTCATGAGGAAGATGAGGAAAAATCTGTTCAGGGTCTTGAGAATGTCTATGGTGAGGTGCCGCCCATAGAATACAACCCGGCCATACCAATTGAGACCTTTGACTTCATAATCACAGACGAGTGTCACCGCTCCATTTACAATCTTTGGCGCCAGGTGCTGGAATATTTTGATGCCTATATTATTGGCCTGACTGCCACCCCCAGCAAACAGACTTTTGGTTTTTTTAATCAGAATCTTGTCATGGAATACGGCCATGAGGAAGCAGTGGCTGACGGTGTGAATGTGAATTATGATGTTTACCGCATAAAAACCGAGATTACAGAACAAGGTTCCACGGTTGATGCCGGATATTATATCGATAAACGTGACCGCGAAACACGGGAAGTGCGCTGGGAGCAGCTTGATGAAGACCTTGAATACAATGAAAAACAGCTTGATCGTGATGTTGTTGCAGTGGACCAGATCCGCACTGTTATTCGCACTTTTCGTGACAAGCTGTTTACAGAGATCTTTCCAGGCCGGACCGAGGTTCCAAAGACCGTAATTTTTGCAAAAGATGACAGCCATGCTGAAGACATTGTCAAGATTGTGCGCAAGGAATTTGCAAAAAGCAATGACTTTGCCCAGAAAATTACCTACAAGACAACCGGCAGAAGGCCTGAGGATCTTATCGCAGAGTTTAGAAACAGTTACAACCCAAGGATTGCCGTTACTGTGGACATGATAGCCACAGGCACGGACATCAAGCCGCTCGAAATAGTGATGTTCATGCGTTCTGTAAAATCCCGTGGATATTTCGATCAAATGAAGGGTCGGGGCGTGCGTGTTATAAATGATGATGACCTGCAATCTGTAACATCTGATGCGAAAACCAAGGATCATTATATTATTGTAGATGCTGTTGGTGTGTGCGAGAGGGATAAATCAGACTCAAAACCTATGGACAGGAAAAAATCAGTCTCTTTTGAAAAGCTTCTCCAAGCTGTAAGTCTTGGAAACACTGAGCTGGATGTTATTTCCTCAATAGCTGCGCGCATTGCACGTATAAACAAAAACCTTTCAGAAGAAGACAATTCAAAGATCAGAAAGTTTGCAGACGGCAAGAGCCTGAGCGGGCTTACATCTGATCTTGTAAATGCCATTAATCCTGACAAACAGGTGGAACTTGCCTGCGCCAGGCTCAGCGAGGCAGGCAGGAAAGCAGAACCTGATGAAGAAGATATAAAACAGGCAGCAGATAGCCTGATAAAAAATGCAGTCAAGCCTTTGTACAATCCGGATTTAAGGAATCTTTTATTTGAGATAAAGAAAAATAACGAGCAGATTATTGATAATGTCAGCCCTGATACTGTTATAGAGGCAGGTTTCAGCGCAGAGGCTTTGGGCAAGGCAAAAGGCATGGTGGCCTCCTTTAAAGAATTCATTGAAGAAAACAAAGATGAAATCATGGCCCTGCAGATACTCTATTCGAGGCCGTACAAAATGCGTTTACGGTTTGAGGATATAAAGGAGCTTGCAGATACCATCAAAAAGCCGCCTCATCTTTGGACTGAGAATAATTTATGGATGGCCTACGCTGCCCTTGAAAAATCAAAGGTTCGTGGAGCAAGCGGCCCGCATATTTTGACTGATCTTGTGTCTCTTGTGCGGTTTGCGCTGGATCAGGACAATGAGCTTGTGCCCTTTCCGGAAAAGGTGGATGCGAATTTCAATGCATGGCTGGCACAGCAGGAAAAACGGTTCACAGAGGAACAGATTCACTGGCTTGAAATGATAAAAGATCATATTGCAGGGAACTTGAGCATTGAAACAGATGATTTTGAATATGCGCCTTTTTCGCAGGCAGGTGGCATTGGAAGGGTGTATCAGTTGTTTGGTGAAGAATTAAATATTATGCTTGATGAGTTAAATGAACGACTTGTGGCATAATGAAAAAGGATATTATTATGTCTGATATTGTATCTGTCGAAACAATTGCCGGTAAAATACATCCGATCCGTGGAATGAAGGTGATGTTGGATGCTGACCTTGCCGAGCTTTATGGGGTTACTACTAAGGCTTTAAATCAGGCTGTTACCAGAAATGAACAGAGGTTTCCGTCGGATTTTATGTTCAGACTGGCCAAAGAGTAAAAACAGGAACTGGTCACAAATTGTGACCGGTTAGACAGGCTGAAACATTCTTCAGCTCTACCGCGCGTCTTTACTGAACAAGGTGTGGCAATGCTGTCCAGTGTGTTAAGAAGCGAACGAGCCATTCATGTCAATATTCAGATAATGCGGGTTTTTACAAGGCTCAGACAAATGGTTCTTGACAATGAAGAGCTCAGGAAAGAGCTCGAAGAGTTAAAACAAATAACTGATGAACGTTTTCAAATTGTTTTTGAGACGTTAGATCAATTAATAAATATTGAAAATAAGCCAAAGAAGAAAATCGGCTTTACAGCAAAAGAAAAACGTAGTTCATACGGTAAGCCAAAGAAAATGTAATTTGATTATATTATCTGTGGGTTTACCTGCACAGAGGCATGAAATGGCGAAGCAGGCACGAGGCGTTGGCGGCGTTAATAACAAACAGCACAATAATAATCTGGACTTACCGGAAGGCTGGGAGATGTCGACACTTGGCGAGTTTGTCGCAAAGCGAAGCAAAGGAATTGTCCCAAACAAAATACCTGACGAAACATTCGAATTGTACAGCGTTCCTTCCTTTGATACTGGTACGCCCGAGATCGTCAAAGGCGGCGATATTGGGTCAAACAAGCAGATTGTAAGGGAAGGAGCTGTCCTACTCTGCAAAATCAACCCACGAATTAATCGTTCTTGGATAGTCTCTTCACATTCACTAAATCAAAAGATTGCGTCTACCGAGTGGATTACATTTCCCTCGAATGACGCTTTCGAGCCAAGGTATCTGGCTTATTACTTAAAGCAAGATGCCTTGCGTGATTTCTTAGCCTCAAATGCGTCCGGTGTGGGCGGATCGCTAATGCGGGTCAAGCCTGCAACAGTAAAGGACTATCCGTTACCGATCGCGCCCGAAAACGAACAAAAACGCATTGTAGCAGAGATCGAAAAACAATTTTCCCGCCTGGATGAAGCTGTTGCCAACCTCAAGCGCGTAAAAGTCAACCTCAAGCGATACAAAGCATCTGTCCTCAAAGCCGCTGTTGAAGGCAAGCTCACAGAAGAATGGCGAAAAAAGCACCCCGACGTTGAACCAGCCGACAAGCTCCTCGAACGTATCTTAGCCGAACGCCGCAAAAAATGGGAAGAAGCTGAGTCGGCTCGTCTGCACGAACGAGCAGCACGCAGGCAGGCTAAAATAAAAGCCAAAGGAAAAGAACCGAAGGATGATAAGTGGAAAAAGAAGTATAAAGAGCCAGTAAAGCCTTCTGGAGAAGATTTAACACAAATCCATATAACAGATATTTCTGATAGTTGGGTTTTTTGTACTGCTGATCAACTTACAACTGTTGTTACTGACGGCGAGCATATCACTCCAACACGTTCAAATAAAGGCATATTCCTGTTGTCAGCACGTAACATCCAAGATGGCTGGATTTCTTTTGAAAAAGTTGATTATATCTCGAAAGATGTACACGAAAAACTTAAACAGCGTCTTACAATTAATGAGGGTGATGTTCTTATGTCCTGTTCTGGTTCGGTTGGCCGTTCGTGTGTCGCACCCAAAAAACCAGAGTTTTCACTTGTTCGCAGTGTCGCTGCACTTAAGCCTGTTATCGAAAATGGAAAGTTTATGTCATATTCTATCCGGTCTACATTATTACAGAGCCAAATAAATACAAAAAAAACACAAACAGCTCAGGCAAATATTTTCCAAGGAAAAATTCGAACATTGATTTTTACATTGCCACCTATACAAGAGCAGCATGCAATCATTATCCAAGTTGAAGAAAAATTGTCAGTAGCTGATAAATTTGAATTTGTTGTTGATAATGCTTTAAAACGCGCAGAACGCTTGCGCCAAACAATTCTAAAAAAAGCTTTTTCTGGCAAATTGGTCCCACAAAACAGTAGCGATAAATCCTAAGAAGATTTGATATATCTAATCAGAACCTCACAGAGCCTCTTGCAGAAACAACACAGATCGACAGAGTAGTACTGCATAATGTGCCATAGCCCATACTGCTACACAATATATAGCGAATGTAATGTGGTTACATGTGTTTCTGCAAGAGGCTCAATCAGATAATTAGCTTAAATGCGTATTTTAATAGATACAAATATTTTTATACCACTTGAAGATTCATCAAGTGTACTTGATGAAAGTTTTAGTGAGCTTGTTAGGCTATCTAATGAAAATAATCATCAGATTTTAGCTCATCCTTCTTCCATTGATGATATTGAGCGAGATGATGATAAAGAACGAAAGGAAATTAGCTTATCAAGAATTCGTAAATACTCCTTTCTTGAAGATCCACCAATACTCAGTGATCAGGAGACCGACAGTTTAGGATTAAAAAATGATAATGACCGTGTCGATAATGAAATTTTATTTGCAATATATAAAGATGCCGCAAATATACTTGTAACTGAAGATCGCGGGATTCACAAGAAAGCTAAAATATTAGGGATTGAGGGACGTGTACATTACATCCAACAGGCGGTACAATCACTTAAACGCCTGCACCAAAGAGTTCATGTCTCATTACCAAATATTAAAGAAAAATATTTGCATCAACTTGATATTGATAATAACTTTTTTGATTCATTACGCGAAGGTTATTCTGAGTTTAATGAGTGGTACAAAAGATCATCAAGAGGTGGCCGCAAAGCGTGGCTACACGAGAATGAATCTGGTGAATTGGGTGCAATATTAATATATAAGCAAGAAAATAATGAAATAATAACTGATGATAATAAAGCATTACCTGGCACTTCATTAAAATTGTGTACTTTTAAGGTCGGTGAGGATATTCGAGGCCGAAAGATTGGAGAACTTTTTCTTAAGGCCGCGTTTCGTTATGCAACAGCCAACAAAATTGAACATATTTATATAACTATACGTTCCGGAAAACATGAATTCCTCGAAGATTTATGCGTAGATTTTGGTTTTTATAGATATGGGGATTATAAAGGAGATTATGTATATGTAAAAGATCATCCCAACGATCCTCCGACAATAAGCGCCGGTAGTTTATCGGCTTTGGAATATCATAAACGTTTTTATCCTCATTTTAAATATGACGAATCGATTAAAGTATTTGTTATTCCGATTAAACCGATTTTCCATGAGATGCTATTCCCCGATAACCAAGATCAAAGAAATCTTTTTGCGTATTCGGCTGTAGGGAATGCGATCAAACAGGCATATCTTTGTCATGCCAATACCCGTCAGATAGCAGAGGGTGACATCATTTTTTTTTATAGATCACAAGATAAAAAATCGATTACAAGCATTGGCGTAGTTGAATCAGTTGGTGAATTCAAAGATCCCGATAAAATCATACAATTAGTTTCTAAACGGACTGTTTATTCCTATGAAGACATTAAAACGATGGCGGGAAAAAGGACTAAGGTCATATTGTTTCGAGTAGCTTCACATTTATCCGAGCCAATTAAGTATGACTGGTTATTAGAACAGAGAATAGTAAATGGCCCGATACAAACAATACGAAGGATATCAGATGACTCGTTCAAAAAAATTATCAGTAAACAGTGATTCGGTAGTTGCCTTTATGCCAATTAAGCCGATATATGCCGCAAAACTTATTAAAGGTGAAAAAAAATATGAGTTCAGGAAAACTGCAATAAGAAGCGATTTATCTCATATTATTATATATGCAACTTCTCCTGTTAAAAAAATAATTGGGATCGCTGAAATTAAGGGGATTCAAGAATCATCACCCACAGCCACATGGGATATGACAAAACATGCGGCAGGTATTTCGAGAAAATTATTTCGTGAATATTTTCAAGGGAAAAAAACAGCTTATGCAATACAAATAAAAAAGGTGTATCCTTTTAATAGAGTGGTTGACCCAAGCGAAATTGAAAACGGATTTAAGATCCCACAATCATTTAGCTATGTAAATACAGCATTCTTTCGTAAAGTATTAATGAAGGGGCAAAGATAAAGGAGTAGATTTGAGCCCAGCTGATATCGTTCAAAAATTATGGAACTATTGTAACGTCCTGCGTGATGACGGGATGAGTTATGGCGATTATGTGGAGCAGTTGACGTATTTGCTCTTTCTTAAGATGGCTGATGAGCGAACCAAACTTTACTCGAGCCTAAAGGGCGAACAGGCGTCTGAAATAGTCCCGGAGCACTACAACTGGTCGAGCCTCATCAAAAAGGATGGTGACGAACTGTTTGATCATTACCGTCATATTCTGGAAAATCTGGGAAAAGGAAAAGGCCTGCTTGGACTAATCTTTAACAAATCCCAGAATAAATTTCAGGACCCTGCAAAATTACGCCGGTTGATTGTTGATCTTATTGACAAAGAAAACTGGTCTATCATGAGCGCTGATGTCAAAGGTGATGCTTACGAAGGGCTACTTGAAAAAAATGCTCAGGACACAAAAACAGGAGCTGGTCAGTATTTTACACCCCGTCCTTTGATACGCGCCATGGTTGATGTAATGAACCCAAAACCGGGCGAAACCATTTGCGATCCTGCCTGCGGTACTGGGGGGTTTATCCTTGCTGCGCATGATTATATAGTTGATCAAAACCCGAACATGACTAAAACGGAGAAGCGTGATCTTAAAGAAAAAACATTCAAAGGCTGGGAACTGGTTCAAAGTACTGCACGTCTTTGTGCCATGAATCTTATGCTTCACGGTATCGGCAGTGATTCATCTGCGCCTAATAAAAAGAGGCAGGCAGGTGGAGATCTTCCAATAATAGTGGCTGATTCTCTTGCCGCAGATCCTGGCGACCGATTCAACATGGTTCTCACCAATCCGCCATTTGGCAAAAAAAGCAGCACAACTATTGTAAATGGTAAAGGCCAGATTTCCAAGGAAAAAGATATCATTGAAAGAGAGGATTTCTGGTCCACAACTTCAAACAAACAGCTCAGTTTTGTCCAGCATGTAAAAACCCTGCTCAAGCAGAATGGCCGCGCAGCAATCGTTGTGCCGGACAATGTCCTTTTTGAAGGCGGAGCCGGAGAAAACATCCGAAGAAAACTTCTTCATGAATGCGATGTACACACACTCCTGCGTCTGCCAACCGGCCTTTTCTATGCTCAGGGCGTGAAGGCAAATGTACTATTCTTTGACCGCAAACCAGCATCTGAAATTCCATGGACAAAAAAGCTCTGGATCTACGACCTGCGAACAAACATACACTTTACGCTCAAAACAAATCCATTAAAACGCAAAGACCTTGATGAGTTTGTAAGGTGCTATAATCCGAAAAACAGAAACAAACGCAAACCAACACGGACTGAGAAGAATTCGGATGGTCGCTGGCGTGCATTTGACTATGAAGAACTTGTAAACCGGGACAAAGCCAGCCTCGACATTTTCTGGCTAAAGGATAAAAGCCTTGAAGATTCTGAAAACCTGCCCGACCCTGGCATACTCGCCATAGAAATTGTTGAAGACCTCGAAGCCGCTTTGGAACAGTTTCGAGAGATAGCTGATGATTTAAATAAGGCAGAAAATATTTAGCTGCTAAATTAAATAATTGGCCTTACTTAAATAAAAAATATAAGAGGGGCGTAGTTGACAAGCTTGAATAAATATCAAAACCTTCTTGCCTGGCGCGAATCTAAAGGCTGTACTATTGATTGTGAAATTAATCTTGACGAACTGTTTGAAACAAAAGAAGGAAGAAAAAAGTTTGATGCAAAATGGAAAGATTTTTTAACCTCTGATCCTTTTAATAAAAAGATATACAGGAAAAAAGGCAATCTGCTTACATATAAATCCGAACAGCTTATTCCATTAAAAAAAGATAAGCGCCCTTCTCTCCTTCTGGTATTGGGGAACCCCGCAACACATTCAGTTGAGAATGGAATGTTTTTTTCATTTGAAGGCAACAAAAAGGAGCACCGTTTCTGGAAAAGCATCCTTAAACCAGCGGGTGTTCTCGATCTTCCTTTTGATTCTAATCAGGCAGTAACTAAGCTAAACAAACAGCGTAGGGAAGCATTGTTTAATCTGAAATATGATTCTCCTTTCCGCATCGGCCTTTGCGTATTCATAACCATGCCAAGTGCGCCGGGTGGCAAGTGGGGTGGTATAGCAGGCGTTCATAAACTTCTTGGAATAAGGGCATTAAGACGTTTGGAACAGGCGGAAACTGAAAGAGTTTTTGACTGTGCAAATAAGTTTGTAACTCCTAAAGGCAAGGTTTTAATATTTCAAAAGAATGCCTGGAATGCACTGCGTTCTGATGATGATCCGTTGTATGGTATTGCTATAGCCAAAGCCAGCAAACTTAAGGGAACCCTTAAAGACAATCCAAAAATTCCAGTGTGTTGCGTTCCGCCGACACGTCTTTCTGGGCCTTGCAGTAATGTATTAAATAAATTTAATTTGAGTAACGGATAATGGATTAAATTTGAAATTTTGGGATGTATATCGAGGTTAAAGGTTCGGGATGAAACTCCAGGAAAGTATAAAACGCTTGCAAGAAACTATCCGTTATCTTTCTGTTGAGATAGGCCCACGAAGTTACAATGACCACGAAAAGCTCTATCAGGTTGCAGAATATATATCCAGCCGGTTTAAAGAATATGGCTGTCATGTTAATGAGCAATCTTTTGTGTTTCGAGGAAATACTTATCGAAATATTATTGGCAGCATACCTGGATCAAACAAAGAAGAAGGGATAGTTGTACTGGGAGCTCATTACGATACAGTTGCGGGCAGTCCTGGAGCAGACGATAATGCAAGTGCAGTTGCCGGTCTTTTGGAAATCGCAAGACTTATCTCAAAATCAAGGGTGGCCCCGGCAATTCAGTTTGTTGCTTTTGCTCTTGAGGAACCACCGGCATATAGAACGAAAAATATGGGTAGTTACCACTATGCACAAATGCTAAAGAAGAGTCGTCAAAAAATTCTTGGCATGATCTGCCTTGAGATGATCGGGTATTTTGCAGATAACCCTCACAGCCAGGAATTTCCGCTCCCTTTCATGAAGCGAAAATTTTCAACCAAAGGTAATTTTATAGCAGCGGTTGGAAACCTCAGGTCAAGAAAATTCACGGAAATGGTCAAGAAAGGTTTCAAAGAGGGAACAGACATTCCAATTTTTTCGTATAATGCTTTGCCTATAGTTATAGGAATTGACTTTTCAGACCACTGGTCATTTTATAAGTTTGGTTATCGTGCTGTAATGATAACCGATACCGCTTTTTATCGAAATCCTTACTACCACACAGCAAGTGATACGTATGACACACTTGATTATGAAAGAATGGCAAAAGTTGTACATGGAGTAAAAGCGGCTGTCGAACGACTTATTTGAGTTTAGGGCTCGGTAAAACAAAAAGGGCATTCCCTCATAATTCGATAGAATGCCCTTTTTTTAACTCAGAAATATTGGTCTAAACCGTAGTGACATTTGCAGCAGCGGGACCTTTTTGACCCTGCTCAATGTCAAAGGTAACTCGGTCGCCTTCTTCAAGAGACTTAAAACCACTTGCATTGATTGCTGAATGATGAACAAATACATCCGGACCATCTTCCTGCTCAATGAAGCCAAACCCTTTACCGCTATTAAACCATTTTACAATTCCATTAGCCATAATTAACACCCTCCTTTGCGGAAATTCTCATAGTTCCAGACTTCAGGGTGCCACTTTGACAAATGGTACTTTTCCTTTAGAACGAAACCGGCCCACCAATTAAGAATGAGCCTTTATTGATTAAAAGTAACAATAACACCTTTTAGGCTGAAAGCAAGGTTTATTATTGATATTTTTTAAAATAAAGGATTTTTTTTACTACGCCGCACAAACAAATCCCGAAGATTGACACAAAGATTGCGAGAAAGGGCAGTTTCCGGCCGGAAACTATTTGGCTTCAGCCCAATTTTCTCCCACCGCCATATTAACCTTCAGCGGCACCTTCAGCTCCCAGACACCCTCCATTATATCTTTAACAAGACTCCTGACTGTATCCAGTTCATCGGGAGGCACTTCAAAAACAATCTCATCATGTACGGAAAGCAGCATTGCAGATTTAAGGCATCTCTCTGTAAATGCAGACTCCACGGTTAACATGGCTATTTTTATCAGATCTGCGGCCGTTCCCTGAATAGGAGTATTTATTGCGGTCCTTTCAGCAAACTCACGCAAGTTTTTATTTGAGCTGTTAATATCCGGCAGAAGACGAATACGGCCAAGCAAAGTGCTTGTCTTATTTGAAATCCTGGCCTCTTTGATCGTCTCGTCTATAAACTGCTTTACGCCGCTGTATCTTGTGAAGTAGTTATGTATATAGGTTTTCGCCATTTTCCGGCTTATTCCCAGCTCTTTGGAAAGACCGTAGGGACTCATTCCATAAATAATGCCGAAGTTTATAACCTTGGCCTGCTGCCTTAATTCGGAATTAATTAAAGATGGAAAAACCTGGAAAACCTCTGTTGCAGTCCGGGTATGTATATCTTCATCTTCTTTAAAAGCCTTGATAAGTATTTTATCATCTGAATAATGGGCAAGTATGCGGAGTTCTATCTGAGAATAATCTGCGGCAAGCAGATACCATCCTTTTCTTGGGATAAAAGCTTTTCTTATTTCTTTTCCTTCATCGGTTCGGACCGGAATATTCTGAAGATTCGGTTCAGAGCTGCTAAGACGGCCTGTAGCAGTAACTGTCTGATTGTATGAAGTGTGGATACGTCCTGTTTCCGGATTTGCAAGATCTATCAAAGCATCCGCATATGTTGACTTAAGTTTTGCAAGAGTCCGATGCCTTAATATTAAAGCAGGAAGTTCGTGCTGCTCTGCAAGAACTGCAAGAACATCTACATCAGTTGAATAGCCTGTCTTCTTTTTTGTCTTCTTTTGCACCGGCAATTTTAGTTTTTCAAAAAGTATTTTGCCTAATTGCTGTGAAGATCTGATGTTGAATTCTTCCCCTGCGATTGAATATATACTGCTTTCAAGCTGATCAAGCTGATGTTCAAATGATTTTGAAAGAACCATCAGCTTTTCTCTATCAACATTAATTCCCGTCATTTCCATTTTCATAAGGACCGGCACAAGGGGCATTTCTACTTTTTCAAAAAGTTCTTCAAGCCCCATATCTTTCAGCATGGGCATAAGTACATTGTAAGCCATAAGCGTAATATCGGCATCCTCGCAGGCATACGGCACAGCCTTTTCAAGGGGAACCTTTGAGAAACAGGAAGCATTTTTACCTTTACCTGCTACTTCCTCGTATAAAATCGTCTTGTGATCGAGAAAATCAAGAGCAATCTGGTCAAGATTGTGAGCGCGCTTCGAAGGGTTAATAAGGTAAGATGCCAGCATGGTATCAAATATTACTCCGGAAAGATTTATTCCATGGCGTGAAAGAACAATCCAGTCATATTTTATGTTCTGGCCTATTTTTTTTAGTTTATGATTTTCAAGTACCGGCTTAAGCATCTTTAAAACTTCATCCCGCTTAAGCTGTTTTGGTGCGTTTTTATATTCATGAGTGCACGGAATGTAAAAAGCCTCATCAGCCTTTACTGAAAAAGACAAACCCACAAGCTCTGCCGCCATTGGATTTTTAGAGGTAGTTTCAGTATCAATGGCAAATAAGCCTGAAGCCTCTAAAATCGCAATAAGATCGGAAAGCTCATCAATACTCAAGACTGCCTTGTATTTCTTTTTTGATAAATCCGCCCGTTTTATAACAGACTGCTGCAACTGCCTGAATTCCAGTTTTTTAAAGAGTCCGGAGAGAACGGCGTTGTCAGGAGCTTTATATTTAAAGTCTTCAGGTGTAAAGGCCAAGGATACTTTGTCATTTATTCTAACAAGTTCTCTGCTCAATAATGCCTGTTCTTTATACCGGACAAGATTTTCATGCTGCTTTTTTTTCTTTATTGTATCTACCTGCTCATATAAATGCTCCATGCTCCCGAACTTCTTTATCAATGCAAGCGAAGTCTTTGGGCCCATCCCGGGTACGCCGGGAATATTATCGGCAGAATCACCGGAAAGACCCATAACATCAACCATCTGGCGAGGTTCAAGCCCATATGTATCTTTAATGAAATCAATATCAATTGTCTTTTCTTTCATTGGGTCCCAGATAATAGATTTATCTGTAACAAGCTGCATGAAATCTTTATCGCCTGTAACCATAATTACAGAAAATCCCGCCTCCTCTGCCTTGCGCGCAAGAGTGCCTATAAGATCATCGGCTTCGTAGCCAGACATTTCAACAACCGGTAGGTTGAACCCTTTTGTTATATCCTTTATATATGGAATTTGAATTGATAAATCTTCCGGCATGGGAGGACGGTTGGCTTTATAGGCGTCAAACATTTCATGTCTAAAAGTAGGGCCTTTTACGTCAAAAAACATTCCTGCGTATTCCGGATTACGATCTTCTATGAGCTTTAAAAGCATTTTCGTAAAACCCAAAACAGCATTTGTGGGAAGGCCCTTTGAATTGGAAAGTCCCCTGATTGCATGATAAGCACGATAAATATACGCGCTGCCGTCTATCAGGTATATTGTTTTGTCTTTATACATAAGAATTCAGGTTGCAGATTACAGGTTTTATTGATATCTATTTTTGTAGTGGTTCACGGTTCACGGTTCACGGTTCACGGTTTTATGTTTTATCAACCGTTAACCGCAAACGGTTGCCCATTTTTTTCTTATAGACTTTATCTGCTTTTATCACTAATAGACTAAAACAACAAGACCGCTTAAGGGAACATATATGAAAAGAGGCAAAATAATCACTGAAGACAGTGAAATAAAACATATTCTGGCAGATTCAAAAAACATAGCAGTTTTAGGTTTGAGCCCTAAACCGCAAAGAGACTCCCATATTGTTGCCAAGTATCTTAAAGAACAAGGCTATAAAATTATTCCAGTACGACCCAAGCAGAAGGAGATTCTTGGAGAAAAAGCATATTCATCAATAGAAGACATTAAGGAGCCTGTAGATATTGTTAATGTATTTAGAAACACCTCTCAGATAATGCCGCATGCACATGAAGCTATTCGAATCAAACCAAAAGTTTTCTGGATGCAGCTTAACATAGAAAACAATGAAGCTGCAGAATTACTGACAAAAGCAGGTATAGATGTTGTAATGAACCATTGCATAAGTGTGGAACATGGCAGACTCTTCAACTAAATTGACATACAGGAAAAGACGGCTCCGAACAAAGCCGGCAAACTGCCATTGCTGCGGCAATAAAGCCCCCTTCTTCTGGACATGCAGGTGCGGCTTTGCAATTTGTCAGGACTGCATGTATGAAAATGTCTGGGGAATGTCATGTAATGGAATAACCTGGCAATGCCCTGACTGCGGAGGGCAGAACAATTTCGGGAATCAATAACGGCAACAACGGTTTACGGTTGTCGGTTCACAGTTCACAGTTTTTTCAATGAACTATGCAACGGAGGGTCCCCATAATTCTTCTCTATAGACTTTCTGTTTTTTTCAACCGTGAACCGATAACTGTAAACCGTAAACCCTTAGGAACGGGGACGAAATAACTTCCCCAACTATGCATCACAGCTTCCGGCCACCTTTGCCC
>Ga0255424_1137_pt1 | contig 16744 bp, 10 predicted proteins | sample ANMaggSeSYBR02F3_FD_182670 | JGI IMG/M metagenome (GOLD analysis project Ga0255424, IMG submission 182670) | Sediment cell enrichment communities from methane seep in Santa Monica Basin, California, United Staets - ANME aggregate JGI... | ecosystem: Environmental > Aquatic > Marine > Cold seeps >... | reverse complement strand
ATCCTTTTTATACAGCTAATGTGATAATGAATTTTAGGCTACCAGCCTAAAGCGGGACACTTTTCGCCATTTTGGCTATAATGACACTTTCACAATCAAAACGTTTTAGTACGTTTGGGGAACGTGCCCTACTTTCTTCCTCGTTACGAGGCTCTGCCTCGTAATGCAATTTTTGTGGCTCTGCCACGGAATGAGGCAGAGCCTCATGCAATGAGTTCCCAGGCTGAGCCTGGGAACGAGGGGCAAATTAAGTTTTTCTCAGACACTGACTAACTGAATTTACAGACTGTCCCGCCTTACGTTGGTAGCCGAATTTTATAGCCCTTTACCATGCGGTTTGTCAAGAATGAAGACCTGACACTTTGTTTTACCTTGTTATATTGTACAATTACGCAGCCACATGATAAATATTCTTAAAATTAGAATAATTTAACTGGCTTAATTCCCAGTTGTTCTGAAGATTAAGCCAAAATTGAGGACTACCTCCTAATGCTTTTGAGAGCTTTACTGCCATTTCAGCGCTTATACCTCGCTTACCTCGACAGATCTCATTGATGGTTTTCGGCAACACTCCAATATGTGCAGCAAGAGCTGTTTGGGTAAGCCCTATCTCTTCCAGCTCATCTTTCAAAACTTCTCCAGGGTGAACTGGAGTAATATGTGTCTGATTCATAATAACACCTCCCATAATCGTTAATGATAGTCAGTAATCTCCACCTCTATGGTATGCTCTTTTTTCCATTTAAAACAGATTCTATATTGATCATTTATTCGAATACTATACTGGCCTTTTCTTTTACCTTTTAGCATTTCAAAACGATTTCCACGAATCTCTCGCAAATCTTGAATTGAAGTTGCGGCACTTAATCGGGCAAGCTTAACTTGAGCCTTTTTGTGAAGATTTTTAGGTAGAATCCTCAAAGCTTCTTTGGAACTTCTACCATAGTTAATATCCTCAGTTCCCTTGTTTTTGAAATTTATTATTCCCATGTTCTTATTCCTTACTATCACTTAGTTACTATACCGGTATGCGGTAAATCCGTCAAGGAAAAAATTGAAATTGCGAAAAGTCATTATTGAAATAGATATTAGGTTATATCGTTGTAAATGTGTAGGAAGGTATACAATATAACGCGACGGCTAAAGGAAAAACAAGGGGTCGGATCTTCATTGGCATCATCGAGCCTGAGGTATCTCTTGCCATTATTTAAAATGGTTACGATACTATTTGGATTTCGACGTTGGACGTTCATCTTTAAAACAACCCCGTATGACATAAATGCAAGCTGTAAATGTTTACAAAATAACTTAGCGCTGATTATGTTCTCCGGCCCCTGATCCCTGATCCCAGACCCCCGACACCTGTTTTCTAAAAATAGGATTTTGCAGGATTTCCTCAAGAATATCCGAGTGAGCTTGTAGATCTTTCAGGTTATTGAAGTATAATTTTATAATAAATGTATTGCCCTCAAAATTTTTTGGAGGAATCAGTTTCATATTGTTTCCGAGCTTTAATTTTTTAACAAGTTCTTCAAATTTCTCTTCAGCACGAGTGATTGAGGGGTAACGTCTCTTTTTTAAATAAAATCTTAATTTTTCGGTCCTTTTAGTTCGATCAAGCTCATCATTTTGCAGAATTTCCTGGAAATCGCTTTCCTGAATAACTTTCATGACTGGAATGTTCTCGCGAAGGGAAATTTCATTAATCATTGTGATTAGTTCTCTTTGCTTGTTCAGCCCCAGTTTAAGGTCGTTGAAAATTTCGGCAAAAGTAATTCCGGCATCTTTTTCAAATCTACCGAGTTCCACTGCCATTGAAAGAGAAATGCTGTTGGATAGTACGCAGTTTTGAATGGGCGATGGAAGATGATAGATATCTATTATTTTCTTTATAAGAGATGGATTACGCGGCAAACCAAGTGATGACGCTGCGTCAGCGATACTTGTAATATCTTTAAAAAAGCCGGAAAGCATGAAAAGCGCTCTGGACTGTTCAATCAGGTTGAGCGGCCTTTGGAATGAATTGTCTGTTATTGCAAATTTAAGACAGTCAAGCTCATTAGCGTTAGAGACCGGAATTTTTGCCTCTATATTCAACAAACCAAGTATCCGGCATGCCGCAATTCGGCGGAAACCGCATATGATGGTATATTTTGACTTTCTTTTTATTAATATCGGGGGATTTATCAAACCCACATTCTTAATAGAATCTAAAAGATCATCTATACCTGTCTCGGTTGTAATGCGAAAGGTTTGATCCTTTGAATCTATAAGTGACAGTGGAACCTGATTGTTTTCAAAGTCCATAACTTTTTCCGGTAATCAGTTTTAAAGCATCAAGATATTTTTCACGTGTATTTTTGACTACTTCTTTTGGAAGAAAAGGCGCTGGTGGTAATTTGTCCCAGTTGATTGAAATAAGATAATCTCTTAAATACTGTTTGTCGTAACTCTTTTGCGACTGACCAGGACTGTAAGACTCTTTGGGCCAGAACCTGGATGAATCAGGGGTCAGTATTTCATCTATAAGAATGATATCATTTTCAAAAATGCCGAATTCAAATTTTGTATCCGCAATTATTATGCCCTTTTTATCAGCCAGTTCAGCCCCTTTTTTATAAATTGAAAGACTTATCTCTTTTACCTTTTCTGCAAGGCTTCTGCCTATTATTTTTACAGCTTCTTCAAAATTAATGTTTACATCATGAACACCAACCTCTTCCTTTGTTGAAGGTGTAAAAATAGCTTCGGGGAGTTTTTCAGATTCTTGTAAACCATCAGGCAGTTTTATACCGCAGACAATCCCTGATTCCTGATAGGATTTCCAGCCCGACCCGGATATATAACCCCTTACAACGCATTCAATAGGAAGGGGTTCGGCTTTTTTTACAAGCATGCTCCTGTCTCGAAGCATTTCTGCATAAGGCTTGCAGATCTCAGGATAGTCGTCAACATTACTGGAAATAATATGATTAGATATAACAGGCTTCATTACATCAAACCAGAACAGAGAAATCTGTGTAAGAATTTTTCCTTTTTCCGGCACTGGATCAGGCATTATCACATCAAATGCCGAGATTCGATCAGTGGCAACCATTAAGAGAGTTTCGCCAAGATCGTACATATCTCTTACCTTTCCTCGTTTTAGTAAATTTAATTTTGGGAAATCAGTTTCAAATACGATTTGTTCCATGTTGTTTGTCCTTTCAGTAATTATAAATATCAAAAAGTTACAACCTTCCGAAGTATCGTGAAATTATTTATGTAAAAATCTATGATTCTGTTGATTTACTCCGATTTTAAAAATCAAGATACAGTATATCGTTGTAGATTCAGCATCATACATATTATGTTGCGCCAGTTTTTTTAAAATGACAGTAAATCAACAGAGTCATCTATATGTAACTATTATTGTAACGTCAAGGGAGGATATCTATGTTTGAGCAACAAGTAAAGATCATGTTAGCAGATGCTTTAGGATTGGATGATGTTGAGAAGATCAGAAGATTATAACCTGTTGGTTTGCAAATATATTTTATTTAAATCAAGCATTCCGTAAACCTGACATAATCGAAGAACGATCATGTTAGTTACCAACTTCATATACATATAGATGGACTTGGTGTAAATTTAGTTGACAGAAAACGTTTACCCTGCTATAGAGTTTCAGATAATTAATTTTACAAGGCCAGAAGGAGGAAGGCGTATTAGTTATACGTCAACGACTGATAAGGAACGGGGACGAAATAACTTCCTCAACTATGCATCACAGCTTCAGGCCACCTTTGCACGATCTCAAATCACAAAAATATCAAAATAGCCAGCTATTCCATCAACTTTTGTGATTTAAGATCGAACAAATTTGACCCAAATCTATGCGCCTACCTGGGGAAGTTATTTCGTCCCCGTTCCTAACGCAGTGAAATTATTTATCTGAAAGTCTATATTTGTTTATTGGTAACGGTTTACGGTTATCGGTTTTACAGTTAACAGTTTTATGTTTTAATCAACCGTAAACCGTAATCTGTTACGTTGATTGATATTTTGAATGGAAGAGCGGGATGGAAGATATAAACCAGGAGGGCTTGTTCACAAAGGAGGAGCTTACACTCTTATATGACGCATCTGCATCGATTCATGCCATACGTAATCTCGATGAGATGCTCAAGAGCATCCTGAGCAAGATCAAGACGGTCTTCCGTATAGAAGGCGCATCCATTGCCTTGCATGATGCCGCTCGGAAGGAGTTCTATTTTATCCGTACTCTGGAAAAGGAAAAAAACAGCGATTCCGTGAGGATGCAACGGATGAGGTTTCCTGACCATCTGGGAGTGGCTGGATGGGTGTTGCGGGAAAAACGGCCGGTCGTGATCCAGGATGCCTCCAAGGATGACCGATTCTTTAAGGGAATCGATCTTCAGGAAAGCTTTGTTACCAAGTCTATGATCTGTCTCCCATTGCGCACTCGCAAAGGGCTGATAGGAGTCATTTATGCCCTGAACAAGCTTGAGGGAGAGTTTACGGCAAGGGAGACCAGGCTGCTGGAAATCCTTTCCGGAATTATTGCCATCTCTATAGAAAATGCAAGGCTTTATGGAAAACTCAAAGACCATGCCAGTTCTCTGGAGCAAGAGAATCTCAGGCTTAAATCACAGGTGCAGGACCGTTTCAACCTGCAGGGGATCATTGGCTCCAGTCCTGCGATGCGCCAGGTCTTTGCCCTCATGGATAAAGTTATCGATACAACCACGTCTGTGCTGATCCAGGGTGAAACTGGGACGGGAAAGGAGCTTGTCGCCAAGGCTATCCATTATAGTGGCTGCTTGAAGGAAAAGCCTTTTGTGGCGGAAAACTGTGGAGCGCTCTCCGAAAACCTTTTGGAAAGCGAGCTGTTTGGTCATGTCAAGGGCGCCTTCACCGGGGCCATCACTGACAAAAAAGGGCTTTTTGAGCTGGCTCACGGGGGGACGATCTTTCTTGATGAGATCGGAGAGATGCCTGTCGCCATGCAGGTAAAACTTCTCAGGGTCCTTCAGGAGGGGCAGCTAAGGCGTGTGGGAGGCAGCCTATACATCAATGTAGATGTCCGGCTTATTGTTTCCACGAATCGCGACCTCGAAGAGGAGGTAAAAAAAGGAAACTTCCGCGAGGATCTCTTTTATCGGGTTAATGTATTTCCAATCACGCTTCCTCCCTTGCGCGAAAGAAGAGAAGATATTCCCCTGTTAGCTGCTCATTTCCTGAAAAAGTTGGCCAAAAAACAAAAAAAGACTTCTGCCCGGTTGACGCCCCGTGCATTGAATCTCCTTTCACAGTATGGTTGGCCGGGCAATGTGCGAGAGCTCCAAAACGAGATCGAACGGGCACTGACCCTGACAGAAAGTGATAAGGAAATCAGGGAAGAGTTTCTGTCGGAAAAAATAGGCGCCTCATCAATCTCCCTGAGTTCAATTCCGGAGACTGAGCGCACATTACAAGAGGTTACGCAACAAATTGAGCAACAAATGGTTATTAAGGCCCTGGAGAAGACAGGCGGCAACCGTTCCCAGGCAGCCCGCATACTTGGCCTGACACGCCAGGGCCTGTTAAATAAGATTGCGCGATACAGTATCACGCTGTGAGAAGGACGTTAAGAGCTCGCAATCCAAGATGCAAAAGTTCTAACGACATTGCAGATACCTGGGGCAATACGTAGTTGGGACCATTAGTCACTCGCAGTTTACATGCAACTCCTTCCAGAATTTAGCTCTTCGTAAGAAGACACCACTTGGGGAAGTTATTTTGTCCCCGTTCCTAACTATTGTAGTCTGAGATTGTGATATGTTTTCAGGCATTGGCACTGGAGAGACATCCTTCAAACAGCCCCTAAACCAATCAGCTTTAAACATTCGCTCAATCGTACATGAAGAGGGCTGTCAGAACAACGCAATTAGCAATACCCCGCCAAATTGCTACCAATGCCGCCAATACCAGTTACCACCTACACAAACCCACCCGCATGGATTACTTATAAGGATCGTACATATATCAGATTTGACAAATTTTCTTTCCACTAAAGTTCTCCCTAGCTTTTCCGGACTCATTGGGTTCAGCCTTTGTCCCTCGTTATCAACTACTTCAATTTGGCCTGATTTATACACGTTAATATTCATCAAAATCTCATCTTTGGTTTTCTCTTCCATAATCTTATCTTTGATTTTCTCTTCCATAATTGTTTCCTCCTGCAGATTTGTAAATAGGATAATTCCGTGTTCACAACAATTGTTCTAATACCTTATCATATCTAAGGAACGTGGACGAATTAACTTCCACAACTATGCATCACAGCTTCAGGCCACCTTTGCCCGATCTCAAATCCCAAAAATATCAAAATAGCCTGCTATTCCATCAACTTTTGTGATCTGAGATCGAACAAATCTGACCCAAATCTATGCGCCTACTTGTGGAAGTTAATTCGTCCACGTTCCTAACGAGATCACTTCTTTTCACATCACAAGAGTTGGCAATTCAAAATGACAGTGTGACCTTGGCAATAATTAGTTGCTCTCTCGCTATCCGTGGATGTGCAGGGTCCATGTTCACAAATTTGAACGTTTCGTCGAAAATGTTTTTAGCTTGTAGTGTGACGAGACCCCATCGTTTGGGCAGGCGGCAACCAATTGAGGCATCGACCACCCAAAAAAAATCCTTTTCTGGCACAAATCCGGAGTAAGGATTTCCAAACTCGCCTTCCTGGTGCACATACGTAGCTTGCAGACTCGCACTTGCCCCCGACCGATGAAACACGCTAATGGCGGGTATAACCTGATGAGTTCTGAGATTTTTCATTCCGAGAGGACTGTAGAATTCAGTCTCTGTTCGTTCGTATTTGTATTCCCCACTGAAGGCTAACCACGCCTGCGGTGTCCAGCAAAGGTAAGTACGCCAATGTTTTTCTTCCCAGTTGTCTCGGCGGACATCAAGAGAAGCATGAGGTCCTAAATCCATAAATGGCACGTCCAGCTCGCGATTGAAAAATTCCACACCGGCATACACAAGCGGAGAGAACTTCTGATCAATGGCAATACCGTAGCACGAGGATTCTGCAGCATCAAAATCATCGAAAAATTGATTAAAGCCCGCCACTTGGGTGGGTTCGATGGTTTGGTTCGATATCAGTGTTCTTTTCAAAACCCTGAAAAGCGCGGCACGCACCGACGTGGAAGAAAACGGCTTCCAGGTGAACCCCAATTTAGGATTGAACTGATCCTGATCCACAAAGTTATCTTTGAATAAGTCAACGCTGGCCCCCAATGTCCACGTCACGCTTTCCGGATATTTGATCAGTGAATACACATAGAAGTTCGTATGATCGGTATCATATTTATTAGCCGAAATAGATGAAAAGATGTAATCGGTGATAATTTCATTCTCGTTTGCATCGAAATACCCTATACCACTGATCATGTGAAATCGTTCCGAGCGGAAAAGATGCTGGATCTCAGCCATATAGCTCTCAGAATCGACTACAATATCAGAGCCATAGACTCCCTCGGCATCGGAGTTTAAATTCGAATATATCGCAGAAGCGATAAAATCAGAGTGCGGGCTAAAAGCATGGTGAAATCCGAGGCGCATGGAGTGTTCTTCCTCTTCCTGTCTCAGGTTCGGGTTGTACTCATCCATATCGAAATTGAGGATGACATCGCCTTTCTTGATATCTCCGTATTGACACTCTGCCTGCAAGCTTGTTTTGTGTGACAGGCTCACCTGGGTAAAGACGTTGTAGATATCTTGTTGCTGGTCATTATTTTTCCGGAACCCGTCCGTCTCATAGTGAAACTGACCGAGGCTGTAGGACCCCCTTCCCCACACGCCGGAAAAAGCGATTTCATCACCCAATGTGCCCTTACCCCCCGCAACGCCGCTGGATTGGAGGGCAAACCGATTTCTAAGGAATAGAGGGTTAAACTCGTTATAGGATGGATCTGACGGACCGGCTCCCTCCAGTATGAACAGATTGCTCTGTGCAATACTGGGCTGAACCGGTGTAATGTTAATCGGCTGCAACAGTTGCGACTGAAGGAGCTCACTGACACGCGCAATCTCGTGTCGCGGCAAGGCAGCGTATGAATCGGCCAGCAACCTGTGGGCAGAGTAGTTAGCCGGATCCGTGTTAACCGACTTCCAGCCTTCTATTAAAGCTAACTGCTGAAATCCAAGATCACTATAAATACGCCCAAGGCTTGCGCTGCGGGCTGCAAGGTCTTCATCAAGCAGCATGCGCGAACGGTAGACTGCCCGGTTGTCGTTCAGTTCAATCGATTTTTGAAGATCCTGCAGGGCTTCCACCGGACGATTTATAGTCTGTTTACGAATCGCGTCATAAAACCAGGGAGTTGGATCAAGCGGATCAAGCTCCCTCGCCATTGCCAACTGGTTCCTTGCCGACTTATCACGCTTTTCTTCGAAATAGGCCTTTCCTAAATAGCTACGGATAAGCGAGTTATCCGGGTCAAGACTCGCGGCGATCTCAATCTCACCACGGCCCTGTTTCAAATCACCTTCCCGGATTCTTGCCAACCCTAATCCCAACCGCGGGAGGGGGGCTGCCTGGTCGAGTTCAATCGCCCTTTTGAAAGCGTTCTTTGCATCCAAGGTTTTGATTTCGGTCAGATAAGCAAATCCCAGAACGGTTTGTGTGCGTGCAATATCGGGATTTAGGCTAACAGCTTCCCTGGCAGCCCTGACGGCTTCATCCAGATTTCCCATGGAGAGCTGCAACTCAGCCTGTCTTGCTCGCACCAGGGCATTTTCCGGATCGAGGTTGGCTGCTTCTTTGAGACTGACCAACGCACTTTTGATATCAAAATGCGCTTGTTGCGCATAAGAAAGCGCCACCCTTGCGGCAGAAGATTCAGGGGCAAACTCCACGACCTTCCTTGCCAGATCAAGGGCTTGCTCCTTCCTGTTTTGTGCCACAGCAATGATTGATTGAAGTGCAAAGGCATGATTATCATATGGATCAAGATTAAGTGCTTTCTCAATATCAGCGCTTGCGTCATCAACGCGCCCGACAGAAAGGTGTAATGCGGCGCGATAGGTGAAAAAACGCGGATCAGAGATATCATCGGGTGTTTCCTTGAGGTTGAAAAATGCACTGGCCAGGTCCCCTCCCCAGAAAAAACCGATCGATTTTCGAACCATGGCTTGCCAACTGGTTTCGCCACCACCTGGAAAATCGGCTGGTTGATAATCCAGAATCGGCGGGTAATAGAGAGCCCATTGGACTGCGTCTCTGGGACGCACCACAACTTGTGACACGGGCGCCTGACCGGTCCAGGCTATGGCCGATTGACCGCTTGCAAGGACAAGGCTTCCCGCCTCATTTATGGCAGCTACCCGTCCTTCAAAAACGGACAGCAATGTCTGATTACGTTCAACTCGAACAAAAAACTCCGTTCCTCCCACAGCCGCGTTGACAAACGGAGTTGTCACTTTAAGTTTTCTCGGGGTGGGGCTGAAAAAGTGCGCGGCGCCGTGGAGCAGGTCGAGCAAAGAACTCTCTTCTTTTTGCTCTGAAGCGGAAAAGGTAATTGTGGTCTTCTGATCAAGACGTAGGATGGCTCCGCTACGGAGGACAACGGCTGCCCGGCTTTGCTCCTGCACCCGAATCATGTCACCAAAGCCATACGTCTCGTTCAATCGGACAGAAACCCACTCGGCTGCGCCAGCTCTTCGAACCTGAACCCTCCCCTGTACAGATACAATCTTGCCTACCCAAAAACCATCCATTTCCGCCGCGGCTATAGTCGGAAACAGATATCCCACAAACATGGTCACAAATATTGTGAGAATAAGAATAGCTATCTGAATTTGTTTCATATTTTTCCCTTATCATGTAATCTGCTTAATTTCAACTACAATGTGCCGAGATCTTGATGCAGCAAAGTTTGTGAAAAGCGCAGGCATACCAATGGATATGTCGAAACTTTTCGCAAGTCCTTGATGCGCAAGAGATTGGTGCAGATTAGGTTGAAGTCTATTGAAATAGGGGAATTGTAGTTATACCTCGAAAGGCCATAACTTGTGATTTTTCGCTGACCCTGAACATCAATAGCTGTGTTGCTCAGGCTTGAACTTTAGTGATACCACGAGTGTCCGGATCGTAGTTCTTCCAATGGCTATCCTCTTCAGACTGGATACACAGCGCTTGAGCGGACGAACCTGTTAGCAGTATTCCGGCAATCAATCCAAGGATCGATAGCATGACTAATAAACTTCTGGGCTTTGCAATGAATTTTCCGATTTCTATTTTCTTTTTCCTTTCTTGGTTTGTTCGCAGCCGTTCACGGCTTGAAACTTGAAATTGGAAACTAGAAATTTGGGAAAGATGAAATGAATTTCTATTGTTCGTCTAAAATCTCCCTTAGTTTTGCGGACAGCTCCTTTATATTGAACGGCTTCTGAATAAAACCATTGCAGCCTCGTTCCAATATCTCTCTGGCCTCCCCATCAATACTGTAGCCACTTAAAAGCAAGACTCTTATGTCTTGGTTTATTTCTTTCATACGCTCATATACCTTGCTGCCACCCATATTGGGCATAACTATGTCCAAAAGAACGATGTCTATATCATCTCGATTTTTCTTATAAATCTCGATAGCCTCATTCCCGTCTCTGGCTATTAATACACGATACCCCATGGCTTCAAGCAAACCCTTGCTTACTTCCAGGACAGTCTCTTCATCGTCTGTCACTAGGACCGTCTCGGTTCCCTTGGTGATTTCCACCGCAGTTTTGACAACTTTCCGGTACTTTTTTTCTGATACAGGCAGATAAAGACTGAAGGTACTTCCTTGTCCTTTCTTAGATTCTACATCAATATATCCACCATGGGCATTTATGATGCCATAAACGGAAGCTAAACCAAGACCTGTGCCACAACTCATCTCTTTAGTCGTAAAGAAAGGATCAAAGATACGTTCCATGGTGCTTTTGTCCATACCAGTGCCGGTGTCGGTCATGGTCAACAATACATAGTCGCCAGGCTTTAGATCATCATACAGCTTGTCTTTTATATTGTTATGGGTAGCGTTCATGGTCTTCAAGATGATCTTACCTCCACCTGGCATAGCATCTGAAGCATTGATAAACAGGTTTAATAAAACCTGTTCCATCTGACCCTGGTCAACCTCTGTCGCCAATAAGTCCTCAGTAAGGTTTCGGCTAATCGTAATCTCCTTTCTGGTTCTGCCAAAGGTCTCAGACAGCTCTTCCACCAATTGATTCAGGTTGACCGGCTTCACCTCATATTTTCCCCTCCTGGCATATCCAAGAAGGTGTGAGACTAATTTGGCTCCGCTCTTAACCTGTTTTTTAATGCTTCCTAAGCTTTCATAATGGGAGTGTGAAGAATCGATGTCCAAAAGTAGTAGAGAGATATTCCCCTGGATTCCCATGAGCAGGTTATTAAAGTCATGGGCTATGCCTCCTGCCAAGGTGCCAATAGCTTCCATCTTCTGTGCTTGTTGTAATTGCGCTTCAAGCTGCTTTTTTTCTTTCATTGCCCGCTTTTGCTCGGTGATGTCACGGGCTATGCCAATGAGCCCAACAACGTTTCCATTGTCATCAAATTTCGGGACCTTTATTGCCTTGAACCAACATTCTTTTCCATCTGCGCTAGTCATTTGTTTAGTAATTTCTTTCGGCTTACCTGTATTAAAAACAAGCTGGTCATCTTCGACATTTTTCCTGGCTTCTTCCTTATTTGGCATTATTTCATAGTCATTCATTCCAACAACTTGTTCTTTGGATAGTCCAAAGGCGTCTGCAGTTTTGGCGTTGATAATAAGATAACGGCTTTCCAGGTCCTTGAAAAAGATAGAATCGTGGGCAGATTCAACAATAAATTGATAACTTCCAATCTGTTCCTCTGCCCGCCATAAAGCATCCTTGGTCCATTTCCGCTCGGCAGCCTCTTTCTCCAGTTTCTTGACCCTTTGTTTCAATTCTTTGCAAGTTGGTTTCTCAGTCATGAGCCATTCCTCCTATTCCTTAATCATAACTCAAGCTCGAAGCGATAACATTGTACTCAGCACCAGGATGAAGCACAATCCCACATAGCGGGACAGATGGAATTTTTACGAAGCCGTCGTTATTGTTATTTAGTGCCTGTCCGAAAAGTATTTTTTTTAATGCTGGCAATAGGTTCAGCTTATTTACCGATCACTATAGAAGTCAATCCATTTATCTAACCTATTATCTCACCTCCTTTCTGGCTCATTGCGCATTAAGGCACCATCAGATCACCGGAGTTTACGGCATGCGCCAACCCCAAGAACCAGTATGTCCAGCAGGAACCCAAGCTGCTAAAGATCATATTATTCAAATCCCGTGCCAAGAAGAAAAAAGGAGAAAAGCGGTTATGGATGAATTGATATAACCTGTTGTTTTACATATACAAATTTTTTTAATGAGCGATTAGCCTAATAGATCATAAAATCAGGGCAGGCCTGCTCTTTTGTCAAGTTCATATACATTTGTAGATGCATGCTGTAAATCTACATGACAGCAAAACAGTTTTTTTCTGTAACCATTCACAGAGGAACATTCGGTTCGGGCGGTAAAGATAGCGCCGAGTGATAATGAGGTTATATCCATTCAGCAGGATAGAAGCCTTGCCAGGAGAGTCAAAGGAAAAGGGTTAATACAAAAGGGGGATCGAGTTGAAGGAGTAACTGCTGCGTAAATACAGACTTCAAGAAAAAACTTATGGCTTGCTATAAGATTTGGTTTTTGCAAGGAGTGAGTGATGGATAAATTCTATTTTTTGTCCAGAAAAATTAGTCCGTTCCACATCTCCTCTGGCGGTTTTTCTTTATACTTCTTACATAATTTTGTATAAAAGGACGCTGGTCCATCTTCGCCATATATTTTCGTGCATTCATAGAAGTTTTCGATTGCCTTATCCCATGATTTGTCCCTGTAGGCACTGAGCGCTTCGTCAAAAATCGCGCAAAGGGCCTTTTGTTTTTCTTCAGATTCCTGCAAACGGCATATTAGTTCATATACCACTATAGACCTTGTTTTCCCTGCCAGAATGAATTCCCCGAGCCTCCTTGTCAGAAATCCATCAAGTTCGTTGAGTACTTCCTTCGAGACCAGTATCCGGGTGCCGAGGTATTTGTTTAGCCCCTCTAACCGCGACGCTGAATTAACCACATCTCCCACAGCGCGATACTCGTAATGATCAATAGCGCCGATATTGCCAATGGCCATGCGTCCGGAATGTAATCCGATGCGTGTAGGAAGCTGGAAAACAACAGAAGCCTGATTAAAACGGCGCACAGCAGTTGTTATATCAAGTGCAGTGAGGCACGCCTGATTCCTGAGAGCAGCATCAGGATCTCGCGTGGCCCATATTGATAGCATGGAATCGCCTACGACGTCCGACACAATTCCATTGTGTTGCATTACCGGTTGGAAGATAGCTTCATAATATCTATTCATGAATCTGCTGAGTTCTTCAGGATTCATGGTTTCCGACAAAGTGGCATATTGTTCTGCATCAGTATACAAACACGTGCCGTAAACCATCTGGCTGTTTGTTCTGACATGTGATATGTTTTTTGCAACCTGGTCTACGATCTTGTCCGGCAGGTAATATCCAAAGGCATTTCTGATATTCTCACGCTCCTTATGCGTGTTGAAATACTTCCAGATCAAAGTGACGAAGAATGCAAGGGGGGTCTGAAACAATAAAGGAATAACCAGAGGATGCCAACTTGCACTGTTGTTAAACTGATACTGAGCAATAATTAGATAAACAGCGCTCAGGCTGACCACGCTTGCTCCTGCGATGAGTGGAGGCAGAAGAAAACAGAAAATGCCAAGCCCCACTCCCCAAAAAAAGATAGTCACAAGATGGGCAAGAAGTCCGAGTGGTTCAACAGACATATCCTCCAGCATGTTTGCAAAAGCAGTCGCCGTAATCTCAACGCCACTGATATCCACTCCTGTTGGTTGAGAAAAGACCGTATAGAAGCCGTCTTTCTGTTCGGGCCGCAATCGTTCCGAAAGTCCGATGAACACAGCTTTGCCGTTTAGATCAAGTTGTTTCTGATTGAGGGCGGGTCTCTCGTCATCCCGCAGTAATTGATAATAGGGAATTGTCGCTATAGTACCGGGAGGGCCATAGAAATTAAGGTAGCGACTTTCTGAGCCCTGATAGATTCTTATCAGTGCCTTGAGGAGCTGATACTTTTTCGGGTCAAGAAACAATGACATTGCATCTTCAAGCTCGTCCAACATTTTTTCTGCAATCAACGGCTCTCTATCGAATATATTTCTTAAAATCAGTGCAAGCTGTTCAACCCGCCTGGTTCTTATTATTTCATCTGTATCAATAGGCATCTTATCTGCATGATGAGGAGCAACCTTTTTCAGCATGCGGAGAAACTCATCGCATACCTTTAATGCAAAGATCTGGAACACGACTACCGGCAATGTCGGTTTGTCTCCTGCGCCTCGTTTGAACCTCCAGTACTGGCTTACTTTAACAGGCACTTTGGGCAAAACAAAAGGTGCTATGGCAACGGCGGATTGAGCGAGCAGAGGAATCGGCGGCACCAGTTTTACAGTGTGCAGATGTCCTGTATGCACTCCTTCTTTGTCAGTTAAGGAGATCGACTCCTTTTCCACACGTTCACACAGGACAACGTTGCGTGCGTTCTTAATAGCATCGGCAAACAGGCTGTCATGATCCAGGATGCTGGCTTCATCAAAAAGCACATCAAATGCAATAACCGCAGCGCCTTGTTTAGCGAGGGTTTCAACGAGGCGGGCATGTAAAGAGCGGGGCCACTTCCTTGGGTCTGACGGCAGGTTGAGATTCCTAGCAGATACCCTGTCCATCGTCACTATGATAACATCAGATGGAACTTCCCTGTCTCCCCTTAGCGTGAATAGGAAATCAAGGCCGATATCTTCTTCGAACTGAGATGCGATTGGAACAAGGCTCAACCCCAACACGCCTGTCAGCAACCCCACAAGCAGGGCATTACAGAGATTAGACATTGACAGGCTTTCCATTAGCCCTTTCATGCTTGACTAAATAGCGCGACTTGCATCAAATGTCAAGTCGCCATAATTAAACCTTCTGCTCAATGTATGTTGACAAAAAATGAAATTATGATAGCTTCAGATATCGTTTAGTAGAGAGGAAAAATGGTCGAGTCGTCAAGTTGTAATGCTCATTGAACCACTCAACCAACTTAGGAGAATTATATGGATAAAAAAGTAACCGTAGTCGGAGCAGGCAATGTGGGAGCTACTACAGCGCAGCGTCTGGCTGAAAAAGAACTATGCGATGTTGTAATGATTGATATTATTGAAGGCGTGCCGCAAGGAAAAGCTCTTGATCTTGCAGAGGCGGCGCCGATTGAAAAACATGATGCCGATCTTATTGGCAGCAATAATTATGAGGCTTCAGAAAAGTCCGATGTTGTTATCATTACAGCAGGTATAGCAAGAAAGCCCGGAATGAGTCGTGATGATCTTTTAAGCACCAATGCAAAGATTATGAAAAGTGTCACTGAACAGATAGCTCGATTTTCCCCTGATGCTGTCCTTATTATTGTCAGCAATCCTCTTGATGCTATGTGTCATGTTGCTTATAAGGCAAGCAATTTCCCCAGGAATAGAGTAATCGGCATGGCCGGAGTATTAGACTCGGCCAGGTTCAGGGCTTTTATATCAATGGAACTTAATGTCTCTGTTGAAAATACGCACGCATTTGTTTTAGGCGGACATGGCGATACAATGGTGCCCTTGCCGCGCTATTCAACTGTTGCTGGAATACCTGTTACTGAATTGCTTTCAAAGGAGAGGATTGATGCTCTAATTGAAAGAACCAGGAAGGGCGGGGCTGAAATTGTAGGGCTTTTAAAAACAGGAAGCGCCTACTATGCGCCGGCATCTGCGGCTGTAGAAATGGCTGAAGCTATTCTTAAGGACAAAAAGAAGATTCTTCCATGTGCAGCATATCTTGAAGGCGAGTATGGAATAAACGATCTTTTTATAGGGGTTCCTGTAAAATTAGGCTCAAACGGCATAGAAGAAATTATACAGATTACACTTACTGATGAAGAAAATGCGGCTCTTAAAAGATCGGCTGATGCGGTTAAAGAACTAATATTGAAAATTGAAAATTGAAAATTTGTGGTATCGCTTCGCTCCATCAATTCATATAAAAGACTTATCGTGAATTTCACATTAATCCACGAAGAACCATATAAAATTGACAGAATTCCTTAAATTTTCACTATTCAATTTTCACTATTCAATTTTTTTTATTTCTTCCGCTATCTTACGATCTATTCCCGGCAGAGATATAAGTTCTTCAAGTGTTGCTTTAGATATTCTATCTATGCTTCCGAAATGTTTAAGCAAAATTTCTTTCCTCTTTTTGCCTATACCGGAAACAGTATCAAAAACAGAATGTATAGATTTCTTGTCTCTGCGTTTACGATGAAAAAAAATCGCAAAGCGGTGAGCTTCATCCCTTATTTTTTGTAAAAATAAAAGGAGATCCCCTTCCCTGCCGAAGTTAACAGGATTTGCCCTGCCCGGCTGGTAAACCTTATCGTTTGTCTCTCCCCTGGCTGCATCTTTTTTTGCTATACCTATTATTTCAAAGTTTTTTTCGAGTTTAAACTTTTTTATAATTGATACAGCAATATTCAGATGCCCCTTGCCGCCATCT